>Ga0256404_1001004_pt1 | contig 71609 bp, 57 predicted proteins | sample RumenRJG_01DNA_FD_185990 | JGI IMG/M metagenome (GOLD analysis project Ga0256404, IMG submission 185990) | Bovine rumen microbial communities from Lethbridge, Alberta, Canada - RJG_01 | ecosystem: Host-associated > Mammals > Digestive system > Stomach > Rumen | place: Canada: Alberta | collected... | reverse complement strand
ATCTTTGTTCTATTTGTGCCATATCCTACTTGTTTTTTAAATTCCTTTTGCAAAAGTAGGGAAAACAATGGATACTACCAAATTTTTGGCGTGTTTTTGGCGTGATAATTTGTAATTAGTATGATTGTGTCTTCTTGGTTCGAACTATAGCACATCTTGTAACGCGCTGATATTAAACCACATAGAAAATTCTCGAATTTAATAGAATTAAATGGATTTTGCGCGAAGTAGGGCAGTAATCCCGACCAAAAGAAATCCAAATTGCTTTTACAGGCAGTTTGGATTTTTTATTTATTTTACCGTATTGATTGTCTTTTGAAGTTCTTCCAAGAAATGTGCGGCATGGCCGCCGTCCATCTGTGCATGATGGAACTGGAATGAAATGGGGAGCGTGGTCTTCAGCCAGCCCTTGCGATAGCGGCCCCATGCGAGGAAGGGATTGGTAAAGATGCCACTGTACTGGTTGACGATGCAGTCTAGTTCCGTTCCAGCCAAAGCCGATGTGCCCACGATGACGGCATCCTCGTCCAAGATGTCCTGACAGGTCTGGCGGATGGTCTCAGTCAGGTGAAGGTAGTTGGCGTTAAATTGCTCCACGTTGTCTGTGACTGCAACGTCGCAGAAACTGAGTCCACCCTTGATGTTTTCCACAATCACGTTGACGGCCATGCGGTCGTACCTATACAGTTTTCCGCTCTGAGGCAGCATGTAGAACTCCTCTATCTTTGATGCAGCCTTGCCGATGCACCAGCACAACAACATGTTGAATTTCAGCCCACGTCTCCAACTTACCTTATACAGCCGCGTCACATCAAAGGTCTTAGTGAGCGTCACCATCGGCATAGGAGATTTCATCCACAGTTCGAATGCCTGCGCTCGAATGGTGTCTTTGGGATCAATTTCATGTTTCATCACTTAATCAATTGTTTCAAATTGTTCCTTGCATCTTCGTTATTACCAATCTCAGCAGAAAGTTTTGTACACGAATCTATTTCGGCGCATTCAGCACAAGATCCATACCCCTTACTGGTAACACATGGTTTGATTTCACATAGTTCATTACAGAAAAAGTATTTCACACCATCGCCCCGGCATCCCGTACAGTTGATTTTATCAGGTGTAATGATGTCAGTATGAAATAACTCACACCATTTTCGAGATACCTCTTCACGCATATTGTCATCATCTCTAACAGTGGCAATGCGAGCTTCACATTTCTCACAGTTAATGCCACAATATCCAATCATTTTATCCATATGAATTCCTTTATATCACAGCCTTTGCTTTCGTAATAGGCTAACATCTCTGGCAACTTTTTCAGATCATAGCTGGTGATACAGTCGGAGAGGACATGCACCGTGTATCCAGCTTTAGTCATATTGAAACACGTCGATTTCACACAAGCGGTAGCGTCAGCACCTGCCACGTAGAACTCATTAATATCGTTCGTTGTGATGAAAGCAGAAAAAGCCTCACTCGTGAGGGCATTGCTTTTTGTCTTCACGAAGATATTGTCTGACACGACCTTCAATTCAGGCACCAGTTCCTCGCCTTTGCTACCAGGTTTGAACGTTCGCGTGCCTGCTGTGGTGTTATTATGCTTGATATAGACAATGTGCAGGCGCTCAGCCACAGCCCATTCAATGGCAGCATTGATGTTGCCGATGATGTCCCGATAGTGCTTGGTGATGTCGTTCTGAATGTCGATAACGACAAGTGCTTTGTTGTTCATCTTATCCTTAATATATTTTTTGTGTTATCTTGTTACATCATCATAGAAGGCGATGATGGCCTCATAGTCGTTTAGTGTTTAATTCTAATCTCATATTACATTTTTCATTACTTCCCGCACAAATTCTCCTTTGCCTCGGCACTGTTCTCCCAGATGGCACCAACCTTTTTGCACGAGTTCTTGTCAGGACAGTCGCCACAGGTTTCGTAACCCTTGGCGGCTACACATTTTTTCACCTCGCACATGTGGCTACAGAAGTAGAACTTCGGGCCTTCCACGCGACATCCTACACAATTAATACTCTCAGGTGTAATCTGATCCGTATGATTCATCTCGCACCACTTCTTTGCTACCTCAACGCGCATTTTGTCGTCGTTCTTAATAGTGGCAATACGAGCCTCACAGGTCGCGCAGTTGATGCCACAGCATGCAATCATTTTATCCATACTACAGAGTTGTTGAAATTCAAAGAAATAAAAGTCTGTCCAGCCGGTATTCTCAGCATAGAGATGTTGTTGTCCACACTGCCCGAAGCCGAGGCGCTCGTAGATTCTGTGGGCAGGCTTGTTCGAGGCGAGCGCATCGAGACGGACGGTCTTCATAACATTTGCCTGAGCAAGATGAATAGCCTCTAGAATCATCTTAGAGCCGATGCCTTCGCCCTGCCTGTCAGGGCTGACGGCAAGGATGTGGATAACGGCCACTTCATCGTCACCCACTTGCCGCGCCCATTCTATCGCATGATATTCCTCGCCCTGATACATCGTGACTGCCATCGCCCCGACGATGCCGTCATCCTCACGATATAGATACATGTTCCCCTCATCAATATAAGTCCGGATGCTTTCTTCCGTCGGATGCTTGCCTTTGCTCCATCGGGCATAGAGGGCCATGTCAGCCGTACGTGCCGTCACATCATCATAGAAGGCGATGATGTCGTCAAAGTCATGTTGTGTTGCTCGTATTAATCTCATGATGTTAATGATTATAGAGTTACATTCGTGCTTTCTGCTTGTCGCCGGCACCACGTCCGCGATACTTCGAACGGGCCTCGTTGAACTTCCACGTCAGGTCGAGGATGAAGGTGCGACGGGCGGGATTGTTGGTGGCGAGGTCGCGATAGCCGAAGATGATGGCCTCGGTCTTGTTGGTGTTGAAGAGGTCGATGCAGCGCAGGTCGGCAGTCAGCGTGCCCAGGCTGCGGAGCGTGATGTCTTTCTGGATGCCGAGATTGCCAACGATACGGGGGCGGGTGATGCGGAAGTTGTTGTACTCTCCCTTCGTGGCCCACTCCATGTCGGCACTCAGACGAAGGGCGTGGGGCAGTTCGATGGTGTTGCGCCACGAGCCGTTGAACCAGGGCTGGGAGAGGGTGACAACCTCGCCCGCGGCTGTGGGCGACTTGTAGTTCTGGAACATGGCTACAACTGCCCATGTGGGATGCCAGCAGCCGATGGTTGGCCGGGCGGAGACGATGACGGTGAGACGGTCGTAGTCGTCCTGGCTGTTGATGGGCCGCACGAGGCTGACGAGCGGGTCAGCGGAGCCGGGATAGGGCTCGGTGGACATCGTGATGGCATCCTTGATGCGGCCGTAGTTCAGCGTCAGGTTGGCCCACTTGTAGGCGGCGTTCAGCACGAGGCTGTGGGTATAGCTGGGCTGCAGGTAGGGGTTGCCGCTCTGGTAGGTGTAGCGATTGATATAAATGGTCGAACTGGTCAGGTTGGCGTACGGCGGACGCTCGATGTCGCGGCGGTAGGAGAGTGACAGCTGCATCTTGCCGACGGGGGCGGAGACGACCGCTGTGGGGAACCAGTCGCCATAGTTGCGGCAGACTTCATCCTCGCGCTTGCCGAAGTTGAAGTAGTCGTTCGTCAGGTGTTCATAGCGCAGACCCAGCTGGGCGAACACCTTGCCAAACTGACGGCCATACTCTGCGAAGAGGGCAGAAGACTTCTCGTTGATCTCGGTGTCGGTGGCTTTTACGGGTACGGCATCGGTAGCCGTGAAGTCGTAGGCGTCTGTGCGGTGGTTGTACGAGTATTCGCCGCCCAGCGAGAGACTACCCTTCCAGACGGGATAGCCCAGGATGAGCTTTGTGGCCCAGAAGTTGTTCGAGCCGAGGGTGTTGCTGTTGATGGCGCGGACCGTTCCATACGATACGCCCTGGGTTCCTGGTGCTGGGGCAGGATTCGTGATTTCCTTCGTGATGCCTGGCGACTGGGTGTCGTCGAAGAGGCCGTCTATGTTCAGGTCGATGCTCAGCTGGCCCAACTTGCCGTTGTAGTAGGCGTTGAAGATGTGTTTCTTGAACTCTTCTTCCTGGGTGATGTCGCTCTCTGAGCGTTCCACATAGTTTCCGTTCTCAAAGTTGTTGGTATAGAACATGCCGCTGTACTTGCCGCTGGGATGTCGGTCGTATTTGTAGTAGGCGCCGAGACTGTGGTTTTCATCCACCATATAGTTCACCTGCAACTGCGGCGACCAGCCTTTCCTGGTGTTCTTGGCCTCCTGCGTACTGATGCCTTCAATTTTATCTTTCCCTGCATAGTAGGTCAGCGTGTTGTCCTGAAACGACTTGCTGTGACCGTAGCTGCCTGCCCAGAATGAGGCGGTGATGTCGAGCCCGCCCGTGCGATAGTTTACGTCGAGGTTGTTGGTTGCTGAGAGTCCGTACTGATACATACCTTCGGCGCTATCCTGAAACGAGAATCCTTCGCCTTGTGCCTTCTTGAGTGTGATGCGCACGACGGCTCTCGTGGAGGCCTTATAACGGGCGCCGGGGTTCTGCACCACGTCCACGTGCTGAATCTGGTCGGAACGAAGTCGAGAGAGTTCCTTCATGTCCTGCACCCGGCGCCCGTTGATATACACTTCGGCATCGCCGCGCCCTGTCACCTTCACGGCCCCGTCGCGCTCTGCCTCCAGGGATGGAATCTTCGAGAGGGCATCGCTCACCGTGCCTGCCTTCTCCAGAATCGTCCCTGCCACCATTGTTCGCATGGCATCACCCTTGGCACGCGTCTTAGGCAGCCGCCCCTTTACCTCAACGCCATCCAGTTGCTGCGTCTGGTTGAGTTTCCCTCTTCCTCCATCACGACTCGGCATAACTGGAGCAATCTCCGTTCTGCTCTCGCTGCTCTCTCGGTTGTACCACAGCGCAGTGTCCACTGAAAGGCTGTCGCTCTGAGCAAGTGTAGCGGTACTCGTCATCACGGCAACGATAAAAATAACGCCGATAACAGTTCTTCTTCTCATAACCTCTTTAATTATTTAATTGTTGCATGATTGCGGTTGCAAAGTTATGTGTCAGCGGTGGTGGTTGCAAATATCTGGGATATTCTGCATGTTTTTGTGACGAATGGTAAGAGTTTTCACTTTTTCTTCGTACCTTTGTCGAACCATGGTTCAAGGTCAGAATAAGATTATCCGCATGCGTGTCGTCAGTACCGCCTTTACGACACTTGCCCTTGCCGTATTCAAGCCCTTCGGACTTGATGCATGGCATTGGCAAGGCTATCTGCATCTGGCATGTATCTTTGTGTTGGGTATCATTGTGTGTATGCTGACAGATGCTGTGATGAAGTATCTTGTCCGTAAACCCATTTGCTTAGACGACAGCATGAGGGACGTCAATTATTTCATACGTCGCAATCTGTACTTTCAAGTCATCAACACCCTGTTGGTGACACTGATGATTTGTCTTTATCGCCATTTCGTGATGAGCGAGCACATTCCTGCAAACCATCTTTCATGGAGCAACTTCTTCGAGACTCTTTTGATTATCGCCTTCTGCTCCTTTGCCATCGGTCTCTACTGGCGCTTCAAGTTCCGCAGCCGTTTTCTGGCTGAAGAACTGGAGGAGGCGAAACTACTGAATGAGCAGTTGCAGGCATTAAAGCCCTCTCCCGTTTCATCACGTACATCGGAAATTACCCTAACCGGCACGACCAACGAAGCCGTCACACTTCAGGTCTCAGACCTATTATATATAGAGGCAGAGGGAAACTACGTGAAGGTTTTTCACCTTCGTGACGGGGCAGTTCGTGCCGACATGCTCCGTGCCACTTCTAAACAGACTGAAGAAAATTTGCATGACTATCCGATGATTGTCCGCTGCCACCGTGCCTTCCTCGTCAATCTCGGTCAGGTGGAACAAGTTGTTTATAAGTCAGGCAGCATGCAACTCATAGTGAGGCATTGCCCTGAACACATTCCTGTTTCGAGAAGCAAGATACCGCTCATCAAAGAGGCTATCCTTAAAAACGCCAAGTGAGGAATGCGGTTGTTATCTGACGGTGTGAGGAAAGCACATTTCTTCTACGCCTTTAACGGCAGTTTGGATTTTTTTTGTGCCTTTCATAACTTTTTTCACGTTGATATCATAACCGATGTTGCCATGTGGCACTACATCGAAAGAGAATGAAACAGAAAAAAAGGAGGATTTCAAAAAAAATGACTATATTTGCAACCAAATACTAACCATATATAATATTTTGTTTAGCATGTCAAGCAGATTTCAGGAGAAGAATGGAAGGGCGACCTTCTTGAAGTTATTATTCACAACAGTGCTTATCGTTATGTTTACAACCGCACAAGGCCAGCCGCGCAACGTGTTCGTGGAACTGGGTTACGACAAGGCAGCCGTGGACGCCAAGTTGAACGAGGTGTTCAACGACGTGTTCTGCGGACCCAACAAAGTGTATTTTGAAGTGGGCGACTCAATGGGTTACGTCTCAGACATCAAGAACCACGATGTGCGCACCGAGGGAATGTCCTACGGCCTTATGGTTGCCGTGCAACTGGACAAGAAGGACATCTTCGACCGCATCTGGCGGTGGAGCCGCAAGTATATGCAGCACCAGAGCGGCGACCGCGAGGGATACTTCGCATGGAGTTGCAAGACCGACGGCACACACAATGCCGAGGGAGCGGCATCCGACGGAGAACTCTATTTCATCACCGCCCTGATTTTCGCATCAAACCGTTGGGGCAACGACACAGGAATCAACTACAAGGCAGAGGCTCAGCGCATACTCAACTGCACCATGCCTCGCGAGTATGAGCCGAAGGGCGGTCCAGGGTTCGGCAATTTCGGACCGCGAGGACCTCAGAAGATGTTCCTCATCAACCCCGACAACCATCTCATAACATTCACTCCCGACGGATTCGGCAACCGCTTCACCGACCCTTCCTACCACATCCCCGCCTTCTATGAGGTATGGGCAAAGTGGGCAGACGACGGCAGGGCTGAACTATGGAACGACTGCGCCGTGAAGGCTCGCGAGTATCTTCACAAGGCCACTCATCCCGTTACAGGACTCAACCCCGACATGAGCGACTATGACGGTCAGATTATGAAGATGCCTGGCGGACGCCGCATGGGCTCAGAGAACTTCCGTTACGACTCTTGGCGCGTGCCTATGAACATCACTCTCGACTATGAATGGAGCGGAGCCGATGCCGAGTGGCAACAGCAGTATGGCGAGCGCATACAGAACTTCTTCTACTCTCAGGGCATCAACGATTTCGTTGACCAGTACCGCATCGACGGCACCCTGCCTTCAGAAGAAGAGATACTGCCTGCCGGCGGCAGCGAGAAGAAACTCCGTCACAGCATCGGACTCGTGGCAACCACAGCCGCTGCATCAGTGCTCACCAAGCACGAGAAGCGCAAGGAGTTTGTCGATGCTTTGTGGAACGCCAAGCACGTGCCTTTCGAGGACGGTTACTTCGATGCTTACTACGACGGACTGCTCCGCCTCTTCGCATTCATGCACCTCAGCGGAAACTACAAAATGATAGAACCCGCAAAATAACGACCACTAACCTTATAATAGTATAATATGAAAAGAATACTCATCCTCTGCTTTCTCGCCATCACATTGGCGGCGCAAGGACAACCATTATTGAGAACACACGTTGAGACAGGCGACGTCGAGGGAACTCCTGACGGGCAAGACCTGGCGGTATATAAAGCCATCCCGTACGCCGCGCCACCCGTTGGCGACCTGCGTTGGAAGGCTCCCCAACCGGCAAAGCCATGGAAGGGAGTGCTGCGCGCCGACGACTTCGCCAAGTGGCCGCCACAACCCACACGGCAAGGACTCACCAACGACATGATGAGTGAGGACTGCCTCTATCTCGCCATTGCCACTCCCGCAACATCTGCCAGCGACCGTCTGCCCGTGATGGTATGGATTCACGGCGGCGGATTCCAGACAGAGCACTATGGGGGCGACCTGTGGACGCTCCTGGCTCGTCGCGGAGTGGTTGTCGTGAGCATCGAGTACCGCACGGGAGCACTGGGCTTCATGGCACATCCCGAACTCTCGAAGGAGTCGAAAGACGGGCATAGCGGAAACTACGGACTGCTCGACCAAATCTTTGCCCTGCAATGGGTGCAGAGGAACATCAGCAACTTCGGCGGCGACCCGTCAAGAGTAACCATCTTCGGCGAGTCGGCAGGTGCCATCAGTTGCAGCATCCTCGCTGGCTCACCACTGGCAAAGGGACTCTTCCACGGTGTCATTAGCCAGAGCGGAGGCTCATTCGCGCCATGGTCAGACACGTTCCGCACCATCACCACCAACGCCTCGCTGAAAGGAGCAGAACAACAGGGACTGGCTTTCCAGAAACATCTGAAGAAGAAGTCTATCAAGGAGATGCGCAAGATGAAGCCCGAAGAACTCTGTGGAAATGATGTCGGCTTCGGCGGATTCTGGCCCTGCGTCGATGGCTATGTCATCACCGACGACCTCTACCGCAACTACGAGCGCGGACTTTACAACGACGTGCCGGCAATAATAATGACCAACTCCGACGAGGGCTCGCTGTTCACGGGCAACGTCACTGCAGCAGACTATCAGAAAAGAGCCAAGCAACTCTTTGGCGACTTCTACGACGAAGCGTCGAGAGTGTATCCCGCAAACACCGACGAGGAGGCTTACTTCGCCAGCGGCGACACCTTCCGCGATATGGGCTTCGCTTGGCCATCATACGCTTGGGCAAAACTCCAGGCACGCACGGGCAAGAGTCCTGTCTTCGCCGCCTTCCTCGCTCAACCGTCAGAGATGTCCATCATCGGCGACAAGAAACGTCACGGCGTAACACATGCCGACGATATTCTTTATCTGAACGGCACTTTCCTCAACCAGCCCGACAAGTATCCCGCAGAAGCTGCCGTGGCCGAGATGATGCAACAATACTGGGTTAACTTCGCAAAGACAGGCAACCCCAACGCCAAGGGACTCCCCTACTGGCCGTCGTTCAACCCCGCCCTGCCAACAACGATGCAGTTCAGCAACGGAGCATCGCTCATCAATGTGCCTAACCGCGAGCAGATAGACTTCATCGACCGCTTCTTCGAGTGGCAACGTGAGAGAACCGAGGGCGAGAGAGCAGTGAAATCTACCACATGCAACCCCGACGGCACCGTCACCTTCCGCTACTGGAACGACAACGCCAAGGAGGTGCTCGTGGATGTTCAGTTCGCAGGCCGCCACCCTATGGCGAAGGACAGCAAGACCGGAGCATGGACCGCGACACTCGGTCCCGCCGCTCCCGACATGTACCCCTATTGCTTCATCGTTGACGGCGTGAGCATGATGGACCCCATGAACCCGCAGTATTTCCCCAACGAAGGCTTCAAGAACAGCCTGCTCGAGATAAAGAGTCAGAAGGCGCCGCTGCCTCACGACATCCGCGACGTTGAGCATGGTCAGATAGACTATATCCACTACTACTCGGCAAGTCTGGGCGCCACAAACAATGCCGTGGTTTACCTGCCGCCAAGTTACAAGAAGAAGCCCAACAAGAAGTACCCCGTGTTCTATCTCATCAGCGGAACCACCGACACCGAGGAGGTTTATTACAAGGTGGGGCGCGTCAACTATATCCTGGACAACCTGCTGGCAGAAGGCGCGGCAGAAGAGATGATTGTGGTGCTGCCATACGGCAACCCCTACAAACTGTTGCCCACCAACACCGAATACCAATCACCCGCCACCAACTTTGGCGGCGACGTGTTCAGCAACGACCTCGTCAGCGACCTCATGCCATACATAGAGCAGCACTACCGCACCATCAACGACCGCGACCACCGCGCCATCGGAGGATTCTCGCGCGGAGGCAACCAGGGACTGTTCAACGGACTCTCAAACCTCGACAAGTTCTCTTACCTCTGCTCTTACAGTTCGTTCACATCGACAAACATCCCTGGCGTATATGACAACGCCGCAGACACCAACAGCAAACTCCATCTGTTCTGGCTCGGCGTGGGCACCGACGACTTCCTCTTCGGCAACGCACGCGACTACATGGAGTTCCTCGACAAGAAAGGCATACGCTCCGTCAAGGAGTTCACCACCGACAAGTTCGGCCACACATGGATGAACGCCAAGTACTTCCTCGACCACACCCTGCGCCTGCTGTTCCGTCCCGAGGCGGCAGAACAGGCAATGAAGAACGGCAAGCCAGCACCGGCAGCAACAGGCAAGGAGCAGCAGTTCACGCCAGGAGTGATGGCACGACTGTTCCCCAAGCCAATCATCTCGCCCGAATTCAGCGGTCAGCAGGTGGTGTTCCGCTTCAAGGCACCCGAAGCCCGCGAGGTGCTGCTGGCTGGCGAGGCCTTCGCCACACCATGTAAGATGCAGAAAGACGCTGATGGAGTATGGTCGGCAACATTCACCGAGCAGTTGCCCGACGTGTTCAAATATTATTTCATTGTTGACGGCACAAAGACAGCCGACCCACAGAACATGTACCTCTCGCCCGACAAGGGATTCAAGCAGAGCGTGTTCCAGCGTCCCACCGCGCCATACAGCCTTGCCATCATGGGCAAAGACATCGAGCACGGCACCGTTAGTTACGACCTCAACCGCAACGAGGCATGGTACCATCCCGCTTCAAAAGAGACTCCGTCGGAAATCATTCTCCTCGTTCCAGGCAAGGACGACACCATGGAAAGTTGGTTCAAGACAGGCGGAGCCGATGCCATTGCCGACTTGCTGATAGCACAGGGCAAGGCACGTCCGTGCATCCTCACCACCAGCACTACGGCAAAGGCCACCCGCACCCTGCGCGCCGACGACTATCCCACATGGACAGCACGCCGTCAGGCACTGGAGAAAGTGCTGAAGGGAGAGTAAATCTTTTCCAAGCAATTCAACCTATTATCAAGGCAAGATATCTTGTTCCATCAACATGAACAAGTTATCTTGCCTTTTAGTTATCATCAGATGTAAACCGTTGGTGGGTATTAAGGTTTTTCCCTAAGCCCATCCAAATAATAGCGCCACCCATCGGCTTTGGCATAAGCGTTGCGTGAACCCTTCGGAACGATAATAATAGGAGTGTATTGGAAGAGAATGTTGGCGCCATTGTTGCTGTTGAATGTAGGGGGTACAGGCGACTCACAATAGATGGTGTCTATCTTACAAGCGAAAGCCCACTGACCGATGGCCTTTATCTGTTTAGGAATGACAATGGAGGGACGGCTATAGCCCGAGAACGGCTCTTCCGACATTTTGTCAACGCTACGTGGGAAGAATGCCGTGACGCTACCGCTCACCATTGTGTTGGTGGCCGTTTCTATGATGGCGTTGCAATTTTCTCGACTGTCATATACAGGATTGTCTTTGCAGACCACCACCTTGCGCAACCTATGGTTACCGTTGAAAGTACTGGGAGAGATTGAGGTAACACTGGCAGGAATGAATATCTCCTCAAGGTCACAATCTTGAAAAGCATTCTCCCCTAATTTCTCCAAATGGCTGGGTAAGGTTATAGACTGCAGACAAACACAGTTACTGAAAGCATAACTGCCAATGACCTTCAATGATGAGGGCAGCGATACAGATTTCATGTTGTAACAATTGTCAAAGGCACTGTTTGGAAGTTCTTTCACTCCAGTGAAAAAACTCAGTTCGTCGAAAGAGGTAATCTTGGGATTTGCCGTGAAGGCCGAACCCAATGTTTGAACTGCCTCTGCCTCTTCGATGGACAATTCTCGGTCACCGTCGCGGTCCCAACGCTTGACGCAGATATCGTGAACCTCCTGATCGGCAAAACGAACATGATCGGTCATCAGTGGAAACACCGAACCCCACTCCAGCCAAAGGCGATAGGTATAATATCCATTGGTGACACCACCTTTTTTCTGGGGGTCCACCGCAACGGCAGACTGCCCTTCGGAGCGAAGTGTGAAAGCCGTCTGCAAGTCAACCCCACTCTCTTTCATATGCTTGCCCTGTCGTAATTGTATTATGCTGTGGTCGGGAACAAAAATGGTGGTCAGTTTCGGGCAGTTGACAAAAGGCACGCTCTCTTCTGTCATGTTGTTCTGAGGGAGACGCGACTCAAAGATAACGGTTTCCAGATTCGGGCAGTCCTCCATAAAATGGTCACCCATGCCAGCCACAGTACCGGGAACCTTGAATCGTTCTATTGCCGTATGGCGAAAGGCGTTGCTGCGGATAAATCGTACGGAAATGGGGAGCCGCACCGACTGCAATGACTCGCAGTCGCGAAAAGCGTTGGCGTCGATGGCGGTCAACCCCGTGAAATTCTCCAATTCATCAAACGAAAGTATTTTCTTATTGCCAGTGAACACCTGACCCAAACTGTCCACGGCAGCAGCCTCCTTGTAACTCAACTGACCATCACCGTCAGTATCCCAATGTGCTACGCAGAGCCGTTGCACCTCTGGGTCGTCGAAACCGATAATCTCATGATTAAGAATCTTTAGTTGCAGTTGTTGCTCTGCAGCCTCCTTCTCCATCTGTGCCGACCGTCGTTGAAGGCTGGAGACTTGCCACAACAGCAGCGTGACAACGGCCACCACCACAGCAGCCACACCGCCCCACATCAAGTATTGCCCACGACGGCTATGCAGGTCTTTGAGCAAGTCGTCCATCTGTTGGTAGCGCTGTTCCATCGGACGGAGGCACCGCTCCACCACTCTCCGGTATTTCCCTCCGCCGAGGTTCATCTCCTGAAGGATGACTCCTAACGAATAGATATCGTTGCGCACATCAGCCATAGATGTCTGCATCTGCTCTGGCGCCATGTACCGCATGGTGCCTGCCGGCTGTTTCAGTATGGCATGACTGCTGGTGTCGGCGAGACCGAAGTCGATTACCTTCACATAGTTGCCATTGTTGGTAATCATTATATTAGAAGGCTTCAGGTCGCGATGCACCACCTGCTGTGAGTGGATATACGCCACAGCCTCAGCCAGTTCTTCAGCCACACGTCTCCGTTCATTGACTGAGGGCTCGGAACTGCCTGACGTGCCTTTGAGGTACTCGGACAATGTGACACCATCTATCCATTCGGAGATGATGCACAGCGCAGTCCTCCCGTCGGGCAGTTTCACCGTCTCGAGACCTGTCACCTGCACTACAGATTGATGCTGTAACGCCACGGAAATCTCAAATTCCTTACGGAACATCTGCTGATAGACAGGATAAGTGGCCTCTTTCTCCTTTAGGCATTTCAGCAGATACCATCGCCCATAACGCTTTGCCTTGAAGAGGTCACAATAGCCCTCACGCGAAGGCAACGGCTCCATTTCTATGAAGTCGGAACTGATGCCCTCGTAGTCGTCAACGAGAAATTTCGATGTGCTGCTGTCGTGGTCGTTCATGAGTGCTTTTGCAATTCGTAACGTATCCCTCCCTTCATCCCACATATATAATTTACTGGCGGGCGACCATCCTGAACTAGGTCCTTCAGGTAAAGTTGTTCACCATTGATGAACATATTGCAACTGAAGGTGTCACCAGGCTGCAGGCGTGTCTTCTCCGATTTCGTCACTACAAACTCGCAGTTGCCAGTATAGCGGATATGGCAAACCCTGTCGGGAGCCCAATAAAGTGTTATCTCATCATCCACGTCGATGTCCTTGTTCACGTCGATATGCTCGCCAAGGACTGGATTGCTGGGAGGAGTGTCATCGTTATGATTCTGACAGAAACTGTCGAAATCAGGATATCCCAAGAACTGCGCCAAGGCATTTACCGTACGGGCGCTGGGAGCGTAATCTGCCTGTATCTTGCCCCAAAAGCGCTTGAATGTCGTGGCACTTATCAGTTCGTGAGTGCGTGAGAACACCGCATTTGACAGAAATTCAAAATCCGCTTGTTCCACCATTTTACGATGTATAGACTTTTCCACAGCCGAGCACAACGACTCATGCCATTGTGGAGCGTTAGGATAAATATTTGATGTTTCTTTCTTCACCATGTGTCGCGTGTAATTATATTGTCACAGCTAATTGCCATGCAAAAATAATAAAAAAAATAGAATATACAAAAAAAGTTGAAGAAGTCGTTTGAAAGAAGTAATTATATACAATTATACCCCATTGCGAACAACTCTCCTCCCCTGTATGGGAGCCAACGGTCACTGGCCGAAGGGGAAAGCAATTGAGATGGGTGTTGAGCGGGTTAGGGATTAGAGACGGACGCTCAACTACCTGCCCCTGAAGGGGAGGGGCTGAGGGTGGGGACTGTGTTGTCCTTTATCTACATATATCTCCGTCTATCTACATATATCTCCTTATCCTTAATTTACTGACCCCACCCTTCAGGGGGCGGGGGAACCAACGGTCGCTGACCGAAGGGGAAAGCAATTGGGCCGAGGGTGGGGACTGTGTTAAAAGTGGACAAAAAAGGACAAGGTTGCACGTTTATAAATCAAGGGAATATCATTACTTTTGCATTGGATAATATCCAGCTCACAAAAAGCGGTCTTTGATATTTCATCACCTTTCTTTTTCGTAAGATTGGCGGCCTCTTGGGAATCATAATGAAAAAAAATGTCTTTTTATTTTGTTTTCCACTCAATAATCATTATCTTTGCCACTGTCTTCGGATAATGTCCGATGACAGACATTGAGAAGAGCTATTGAGCTTCACCGTCAGAGAATCTGCAAATTCAAAGTAACAAGGTGAAAGGCTGAAGGCTGCTTCTCCCATTAGCATATCGCGAAGTTCCCTTTTTCAAGCGGGATGTTTCACGAGCAGTCTATGGGTGTGAGCTGGTTTCATTCTTTTTGTTACGGGTATTGCAGAGCCTTCTGACGAAGAACGAAGAAGGCTCACACTCCGCGTGTATAAACTTAATCAAAAAACTCATAAACTCAAGAATTATGAAACAAAAATTACTAACTTTATTACTCATGGCTTTTCTCCCGCTAGCCATGATGGCGTATGACGTAGAAATAGACGGGATATATTATAATGTGGTTAAGAAAGCTAAAATTGCCACTGTGACCCAAGGAGATAATCCTTATACAGGTGACGTGGTCATACCCCCAACAATTGTGTTTGAAGGTGTGGAATGTACAGTGACGAGCATTGGCGATAATGCGTTTTATAGTTGTACAGGTCTTACAAGTATCTCTATACCTAATAGTGTAACAAGTATTGGTAACCGTGCGTTTTATAACTGCTCTGACCTGACGAGCGTGACTATACCCGAGGGGGTGACCAGCATCGGCTCTGGTGCTTTCTCTGGCTGTTCTAGTCTGGCGAGCGTGACCATCCCCTCGAGCGTGACGAGCATCGGCTCTGAAGCGTTCTATTCCTGCTCCAGCCTAACGAGCGTGTACATATCCGATTTAGTATCATGGTGCAACATGACATGCAGGTCTCCTTTTTTCAGAGATAATGGTTTCAGTTTCAATCGCCATTTTTATTTGAATGGTGAGGAGATAAAAGGAAATCTTACAATTCCTGAGGGCGTTACGAGTATCTGCGCTTCAGCGTTCGCTAATTGCTGCAGCTTGACGAGCGTGACCATTCCCGAGGGCGTGACGAGCATTGGAGGTGAGGCGTTTAAAGGTTGTTCTAGCTTGACGAGCGTGACCATTCCCGAGGGCGTGACTGACATTGCCAATGCGTTCAAGGATTGCTCCAGCCTGACGAGTGTAACCATCCCCTCTAGCGTGACGGGATTAGAAAAAGATGCGTTCAAAGGCTGCTCTTCCCTGACGAGTGTGACCATTAATAGCAACGCTGTCATGTCTACAAATTATAAGAAATACAATGAGGTAATTTGGGACGCTTATAATCTTGCTAGTGTATTTGGATATCAATTAGCTGAATTAATTATTGGTGAGGGCGTGACAAGCATCGGCTATATGGCGTTTTATGAAGGCTCCGGCCTGACGAGCGTGACCATCCCTTCGAGCGTGACGAGCATCGGTGATGGGGCGTTCGCTTTCTGCACCGGCCTGACGAGTGTGACCATCCCCTCGAGCGTGACGAGCATCGGCGAGAGTGCGTTTGCTAGATGCTCCAGCCTGACGAGCGTGACCATTCCCGAGGGCGTAACAAGCATCGGCGATGGTGCGTTCTCTAACTGCTCCAGCCTGACGAGCGTGACCATCCCCGAGGGTGTGACGAGCATCGGTCATCGTGCGTTCTCTGACTGCTCCGGCCTGACGAGCGTGACCATCCCCGAGGGTGTGACGAGCATCGGCAATAATACGTTTTGGAACTGCTCCAGCCTGACAAGCGTGACCATCCCCTCTAGCGTGACTAGCATCGGCGATAGGGCGTTTTGGAACTGCTCCAGCCTGACAAGCGTGACCATCCCCTCTAGCGTGACGAGCATTGGCGATCAAGCGTTCTTGAACTGTGAGAATCTTGAAGTGGTGACCTGCAATGCCACAACCGTTCCATCAACCAATACCAATGCTTTTGATGGATCCTATACGGAATATGCCACACTGATTGTACCTGATGAAGCACTGTCCGATTATCAGACTACTGCTCCATGGAGCAATTTCGGTACTATATTGGGAAGTTCTCAGGCCACAGTAGTGACTGCCAACAGTTACACCCGGGAGTATGGCGACCCGAATCCAACACCATTTGGATACACCGCTGGCATTACTTTAGACGGCGAGCCATCAATCACATGCTCTGCAACGGAGACATCGGCTCCTGGTGTATATCCTATTGTCATTACACGGGGAACGGAGACAAACGCTGGTCTTATCTATGTCAACGGCACACTGACCATCACCAAGGCCCCACTCACCATAACCGCAAAGAGCTATACCATCAACGAGGGTGATGCCATGCCTACCTTCGAGGTTGAATACGATGGCTTCAAAAACGATGAGACTGCTGATGACCTTACCCCCCAACCGACCATCAGTTGTACTGCCACCGACACCAATACCGAGGGCACATACGACATCACCGTGAGCGGTGCCGCCTCCGACAACTACGACATCTCCTATGTGGCTGGCAAACTAACTGTGGTGCCCACTGACGCTCATATAACCATCACCTCCGCAGGCATGGGCACTTACTGCTCGCCCTACGACCTCGACTTCACTAGCGTGACAGACCTGAAAGCGTACACCATCACTGGCTATGACAAGGCTAGTTCAAGAGTATATGCTATGCGCGTGTATGATGTGCCGGCAGGAACAGGACTATATCTCGTCGGAAATCCAGGAGACTATGACGTGCCCATCTCCACCAGCAACTCTTACTACATCAACATGCTGGTAGGAACATTGGAACAGACATGGATAGACACGACCGACGGCGACCTCACTAATCTCCGACTGACGGGTACCAACCCAAGCAATGCCAGCTTCAAGATTCTGTCAGAGGGAAGGAACTTCAGCGCCAACAGGGCTTATCTGCAGATACCTACCTACATTCTCGGCAATACTGCAAATGCGGCCACTGCCTTTGGCATAGTCCTTGACGACGACACCAATGGCATAGAAGACATTATGCTGAACTCTGACGACACCGACAGCGAATGGTACACCCTCGACGGACGCAAGCTTAACGGCAAGCCTACTGCAAGGGGAATTTATGTGGTCAAAGGACGGAAAGTCGTTATCAAGTAAGGAATAAAGGCATTGAACATTGTTCAATGACAATAGAAAATAAAATAAAGAAATGAAGACATACAAGAAACCTGAAACAAAGATAGTATTGTTCCCATCCGGGGAGTCCTTAATGCAGGTCATCGAGACCAGCACGGGAACGGGTAACGTAGGAGGATATGACAATCCTGACGACCCAGACCTCGCTCCTGCCCATCACTCCGAGGCTGAAGAGGAAATAATAATGGATACAAAATGGTATTCCGTGCCTAACGAGGGTGATAATGCTCTAGAGCGCAAAGTGCAACGGTAACTAAGCATTTTGACTGCTATGGCATGACGGGCAAAAACAGTTGTATGCGTAGCCTATGATTCCATAGGCAGTCACAATGCAATCACTGCAACTGCATCCTGAGAGAAATCTTTGGATGCAGTTGTTATATCCCATGCTTTCTGCATACTCCTCTTATTTGGAGTGAGTTGAGGGGGCAACCCAAATGGACAAAAAAAAGCAAAGAGTGGTTATGAGATAACCACTCCCACCGCTGGGGTATTTCAAGACACGCCAGCCATAAGTGTACGAGAATCTGAAGAGGGTGTGTCAAAATGAATTGTTAGTCGCCCTTGGGACGAGAAATCATACAAAATCAAAACAAATCAAACAAAGTATTGAAACACAGATTGATAGATTTTTAAGATTTGAAAGATTTCTGCGCGTAGCGCACTCCCTCAATTTTGACACACTCCATTCTTGCTTGCTTAACCTACCTTCTGCCAGAGGTTGGTGCCGATTTTCAGGATTTGGTTTTCTTTTACCCAGCGGTAGATGATGGTCTTCACCACAGGCGACTCGTTATTGGCCAGACGAAGGCCCACCAAATCTTCTTTCGTGAACTCCTTGGGCAGCGCATCCAAGTAGCGGACATTACCCTTTGAGGCCTGAGTGCTAAGCGCACTATTGTGTAGGGCGTCGATCTTGTCGCCATAGATCTGCAGCTGGTAGTGCAGACAACGCTCGGCAAACCACAGGGCGAACTTAACGGCACGCTCCGTTTCCTTACGACCTTCGAGCAAATAGGCGATGATGCCGGCACGGAAGCCATTGAGGGCGGCACGACGGCGCAACACATCGAGCGAGTAGCGCAGCGTCTGAAGATACTCCTGGCGCTTCCCCTCGTCCCATTTCTCGATGGCTTGGTTGATGAGAGGAAGACTGACCTCGCCTTCTTCGTCCATCAGGCATAGACATTGGCGCTTCACACGTTCCACCTCATCCTTCGTCCAGGCCTTGAACTGAGGCATACGCGCTCCCACCAAATCGGGCAGAACCACAGGTGTCACGCGGCTCACCAGTCCGCTCTCGGCATCGGCAAAGAAAGCGCGGCACTTGTTAGGTGTTCCGCACATCACCATATTATAATAGAGCGTTACCTTACCCGAGAACGAGTCCTTTGAGATGCGGTGCTGTCCCCAAGGTTTGTTGTCGTAGGCCAGTCGGAAGAGGTCGTTCTTCTCAGTCCACGCGCCACCTCGGTTGTTCTTCTGCACCGTCTCTATCTCTGGAGCATAGGTGAAGAGATGTTTGCCTTTGGCATAGAGAGCACGCTCGAGGAAGGCCGACACACCGATATTAGGCTCGATGATGCGAATCTGCGAACAGGGATTCTTCACCTCTTCGCCATTCTTCTTGGCCAACGAGTAGGCCATCTCCTTCTGCCATTCCACCTCATCCTGCTTTATGATGGGGTCCATCAGCAGTTCGAACTCACTATCTACGAACGACTTTCCTGTGGCCTGTGGAGCCTCGATGTCAACGATGAAACTGGCTGAGTTCATCTTGCCGTCGCGATACCTTGCACGGATGCCTGTTGCCAACGTGCCCAGCATGGGCATCGCCGCCATCAGCGTAGCCTCGCGGAACTCCTCGGGAGCATGGTCGGACAAGTCTTGAAGGATTCCGGGCAACTTATCATCGACAGGCGTGACGGGCGACTCTTCGGTTTTCTCCGTTTCCACCTCCATCGCCGCCCCCAATGACGTGAGTACATCCTGTATCTGCGAAGGGAGACCGGAAGGACGAACGCTGCCAACAGCACTCTTGATTGTTGACATCACCTCGTGGTCGGCAAGTCCCCAATGAGGCATTATGGCAAAGAGTTTCTGCTCGTCAAAGTCGCAGATGAAGCGCAGGTAACGGCTCATGGTGTAGAGAGCCATGTTGCGCTCACCCTCGACAGGAGCATCGCCATAACCCAGTTTCCAGAGCAGGGCCTGCACAATCTTTTCGTAAGGAATTCCATGAAAGGCCCACCCAAGCCCTCCCAAAGGGAGGGATGTCTGATTGCCAGATTTGGAATGGGACTCGTCTTCATGTGACTCAACATCTCCTCCTTCGGAGGGGCTTGGGGAGGCTTCGAATACGCTAGGGTCGAGCAACTTCACATACTGCTCGCTGACCATGAAGCAACAACGTGCCAAATCTGTCACATGCGAGTCGTAGTTGACACCCAGGCGATCCGCCAGCCTTTGGATGTCCTCCTCGATAGAAAGTCCTGGCGTGCGCCAAGCCCAGATATGGGTTCCCCCACCTGCACTCTCGGCAAAGTAGACGATACGGAACTCCTCAATGAGGTTTTCCGCCTGCACCTTCTTCCAAAGAGTCTCCGTCAGACCCTTCTCGTCGATGTCGAGGAAGTAGAGTCCTGAGGGAACGGCATCTTCGGCCTTGCGCGTACCATTCTTAAAACACTCCGCAAGAGGAAGCCACACGGGCAGTTCCTTCTTACGATCCAAATTATGATTCTGCTTCACGTCTGCGAGGATTTCCTCTACGTGATTCTCCGCCAACAGTTGACGGTAAGCAGCCATGCTCGCCTTGCGAGGCTTGCCGCTAAATGATGTTGCGATATTAATCATATCTACGGCAAAGGTCGCAAGGGAGGCTGCACCTTCAAAGTGGGATTGTTTTGGCCTTAGTGCAACTACTACTTATGGCGTGCTAAGGCGTTGTATTTCAGATATATAGCGTTAAAAATATTTCTTATCGTTTCTGTTTCTACCCCCATGCCTTCCTGGATATTCTTCCTAAAAGTGCCTACATAGCGCTTGCTTGTCAGTTTTTCAGCCAAATCGCCATCGGAATGGGCACCGAAGACTGCACTTTTCTTCATTTCTCCCACCAGATGGCAGAAGAAACGGGCAGTGAACAGGTTGTTGTGGGGACTCTTGCGCGTCACTTTCAGACGGGCGAAGATTTCCTCGTTCGCTATAAGTTCCTGCCACATGGCATCGTAGTGAGGGAACCAGGCAGCTGCCACCAGGTCATGAAGTTTTTGGGCAGCAGCCATAACAGCCTCGCCCACACGCTGCTCATCGTTGAGCACCAGTTGCTCTTCGCCGAACTTCGTCGTGGGCTCCAGTTCTCTTGCAATCTCTGAGAGGGCTGCCAGATGGAAGATAAAGCACCGCAAATCATCATCGCTCAAACCTACTTCAAGGAACTCAGCATCGAAGGCATCGCGGTCGGTGGTCCATTTGGCAAAGAGACCTCCACGCACCTGTCCCAGCGCCTCACGCTCCTTGGAGCGCTCTGCCGTCATTATGTCTTTCCAAGAACTGCTGTCACTCACCACTCGGAGCGTCTCACGTCGGTCCCTCCAATAGTTCCACCACTCGGTGCTCTCGCGCACGCGCAAGAGTACCTTGTTGAAAAGACGGGCCATCGCCTTGCTGTTGGTGCGGCTTTGCTGCATCATACTCACCATCATCCCAGGCAAAAGCGTGAGAACGACAAGCCATATCAGCATCATCTGCAGACTCTCGCTCATCTTATTGTTGAGCTCGTCCATCGCCTGCCGCATATCCGTGATTTGCCTGACGGCATCTTCCTGGTTGTCGCTGGCGCTATTCATGTTCTGAATGACAGACATCACCATCATCAGGTCCTCCGGTTTCAGGTGCTGGGCACAGACGGACAAGATGTGCTGCATGGGTGATGCCTTCTGGAGAATATCCTCTTGCTTTTCTGCCGGCAGGACAGCGTGTTGTGCCAGCGCCTTTATAATAATGTCGAAGAAAGAGCCCTTCTGCTTGCTCTGCTTCTCGCCCATCATCCGTTCTGTCAGCGCCATCACCGACTGGCGGATGCTGGTGTCTGACACGGTTCTGCCGATGCGGTCGAGATACTCTGAAAACAGGTAGGCTGTAGGCATCTTGTTCAGTTCTATTAGCGCCGTCACACTACCCTGCATCCGCATCATAGCAGCATAGATTTCGGCCTCAACACAGGTGTCCATACCAGCGGACAACTCCTGCACCAGCCCGCCCAATCTTTCAGCGGCCACCTCCCAGTGACGGCACAACTGTGCTGTGAGTTGCTCTGCCCGCCCATCGTCAACCATTCTCTTGATTTCTTCTGTTGTCATATCGTTTGCTTTTCATGTTATCGTTTTGCAAAAGTAATAAAAAGAACGCTGAAAATCTTATTCGCTCGTGAAAAAATCAAAGCAAAAACGGTCACGGTCACAGCTGTGACCATGTGACCATTCAGTCCGTAGCATCATATTAAATCATATATAAATAGTTGTATATCAATATATTATACAGTTATATACATTCTTTTTCTCTGCGGTCACATGGTCACAGCTGTGACCGTGTGACCAATACATTCCGATGAAATTTTACAAGTTTTCTTTGTAAATATCTGCATATCAACATGTTATACAATTACACATCAATTTCCCTCTCCCAGCGGTCACATGGTCACAGCTGTGACCGTGTGACCATTTATCCCACAGCAACATTATCTATATATCGTTATAAATGTTTGTATATCAATATGTTATATATTCTTTTCTGTTATTCTTGCGCTCTGCGGTCACATGGTCACAGCTGTGACCATGTGACCGTGACTGTGTGACCGTGACTGTGACCAGATAGTCAGTAGCGCAATCTCGCCATATCTTGTAAATGGTTGTATATCAATGTATTACATACGACACAGCAGTCTCTCGTCCCTCACAGCGGTCACACGGTCACAGCTGTGACCATGTGACCGTTTCGCTATGACATAGAAAAATGCAGAACGCGCAAACGACTATTCGTCGCTCAAAAGTAAGGAATTACCTGCTCACTTATGCCCTTTCACGTCATGAAACGCCATGTTTCGTATGGCGAAAGATGGTTATACACGGGCAAAAACGTTGGCAACCATCTTTTATAATCCTAGAATATTCACCGTTCCAAAACTTTTTTAGGAAGTCCAGAACATAAATCAACTCTTGCTCACCAGATTTGCGAGTAATAGGGTCAAGCCCATCAGGTAGTTGGCAAGTCCGACATCAAAATAGTAGAATCGTGGAGCCTGAATTATCTTACGCTTGATTTCTTTTCGAAATGCAGGAATCTCGTACCCTATAAGTGTATCGTACAGGATTCGCGTACCCTTGAATGGCATCGTGCTACAACTCTCAATGCCATGAACCATCTTACCCTCATAGTTTGTTCTTCTACAATAATCAGGTGTGTCAATATGCCGCATAGCATTTTGACACACCTGATTATTTGATTTGTTTCTCTTGGGGTATGCGAGGCATGGAATAATCGCGACCTCGCATGCGTTCAAACTATAGGCTCAACTGAAGCATTACGAATGAATATGGCTCGAGGTCGATATCCATTGTTTTCTGCGCCTTAATGGTCTCGCTCTTCGGTGCTATAGGCTGCTTCTCGAAGTTGTTCTCATCCTCGGGCTGTCCGCTGAGCACCGTCTTGGTCATCACCTTCTTCAGTCCCTTGAAACGGCGAAGGTCGATGGTTGCCTTCTTGGCATCGGCACTGGCGTTGCAGAGTTTCACGAACAACTGGCGCGTCTTGGTGTTCAGGACTACCGACTGCTCCTGCAAGTCTGTCTGTCCTTCAATCTTCACACAGTCGCCATAGTAATAGTTGCCGCTCGACTGGCCGAACATCTGCTGAATGTAGTAACTGCATGTCAGGTATGGGCGTTCGTTGTCGAAGTAAATCAGGTCGGGGTTCCAGTTGGTGGCATTCTTGCGGGCGAAGAGCGGTGCGTAACTGGTCATCACCACCACGTCGGCATTACGCTCGACATGTAGCAGATAGAGACCTTCTGCCAGCGCATCAATCAGTTTCTTGTCCTTGGCAGCATACTCTCCCAGATAAACCTTAGTCTTGCGGTCGCGTGGGTAGTTGTCATACTGACGGCTCTTCAGGAAGTAGTCGCGCGGCTCATAGTAGTGCTCGTCCATGATGGGCATGCCCAGTTCGTCAGCCAGTTTCCATCCGTTCTCATAGTCGGGATTGCCGGGATGAGAGCCGGGACCTGCCGTTCCCACGATGATAATCTCGGGATGAGCCTTTGTCACCTTCTCATACATATACTTGAAGCGCTCTGTGAACTCAGGCGATATTCTCTCCTCGTTGCCGATGCCCAGATACTTCAGTCCGAAGGGCTTCGGGTGGCCAGCCTCGGCGCGAACCCTACCCCACTTGGTAGTAACGTCGCCATTGGCCCACTCTATCAGGTCGAGAGCATCCTGCACCCACTCGTCCATCTCGCTCATAGGCACTACGTCCTGAGCCTGGTCTTTCATGCCCCAGCCGCCGTTGGTGCCCTGACAACTAACACCGCAAGGGAGAATGGGGAGCGGCTCCATACCGATATCCTCGCAAAGTTGGAAATACTCATAGTAGCCCAGTCCCATAGACTGATGGTAGCCCCAGGTGTTCTTCAACGCACGGCGCTGCTCCTTGGGTCCGACGGTGGTTTTCCAGCGATAGGTGTTCCAGAATCCGTCGCCGCCGCCATGCACCACGCATCCGCCGGGGAAGCGCAAGAACTTCGGGTTCAGGTCGGCAAGTGCCTGTGCCAAATCCTTGCGCAGGCCATGTCCCTTATAAGTGTCCTCGGGCATCACCGACACCATGTCAATGTCAACAGTTCCCTGATTGAGCACCAAGATTTGCAGCACTGCCTTCTGCGACTCTTCTGATGGAGTCAGCACGCAGGCATATTTCTTCCACGACGGGTCGCCCACCTCAACGGTAGCCTCGGCCAGCAGTTTCGGGTCCTTGCCCCATCCCTGCGGCTCCGCCAATACCACGCGCACCTGCTTCTGCCCGCCCTCGCCATTGCGGAAGAATGCCGAGAAGTCGTATTTGGCACCAGCCTTCACCGAGAAGCCGTCGAAACCATCGTTCTGCAGTCCGAATCCCTTCCAGCCCTTATAGTCATAATACTCTTTCACGCGCTCAATGTGCAGACGCATGTAGGTGGGATTGTTAGGATGGATGCCATTGTCCATGCGCGGCTCCATATAGCCGAGCGAATGACCGGGACGAGTCATGCGCCAAGCAGTGCCTGGTCCCCATCCGTCGCGCTCAACAGGACTGTACTCGAACGAGCCGTTCTGCACCAGTTCGGCATAAAGTCCACCATCGGCAGAACTACTGATATCCTCGAAGAAGATACCTATCAATTCGTCACTAATAGCCTTTCCACCAGCAGGCGGATTAATGGCTTTCTGGGCAGAAATGCCCATTGTGGCCGTCATGATGACGCCCAAAAGTATTTGTCTTTTCGTCATATCTGTAAGTTGTAAATTATTATGTGATTATGCTACAAAGATAATAACAAATTTTTAAACCGCCACACATTTATCTATAAATGAAACGAGAAACCAAGAAATTGTGACTTGCAATGAGAAAAAGCATGACATTCTTTTGCATCTCACATATTATTTCGTAATTTTGCAAGCACTAATGACTTAGTGCTAATAACATATCTGAAAATGAAACGAGTAATACTAACAACTGTAATCCTGCTAAGCGTATTTGCAAACGGAGCATGGGCAAAATGGGAACAACGCTCGACGGAGGCGGTGGCGTTGCTGACATACATGGAGCAGAACGTAGGCGTGAAAATGCTGTCGGGCGCGATGGCGAACGTGAACTACAACACCAACGAGGCCGACTGGGTGTATAAGCACACGGGGAAATATCCTGCTCTGAACTGCTTCGACTTTATCCACGCGCCATTCTCTTCGACGGGAGGCTGGATTGACTACGGCAATCCGGCAACTGCACTGCAATGGAGCGACAATGGGGGCATCGTGGCTGCCATGTGGCACTGGAACATGAAGGCTAACAACGGCACCGACTGGAGTTTCAACTGTGGCACTGACGCGACACAAACAAGTTTCAGTCCCTCAGCCATCTTCAACCCTTCGTCGCAGGGCTATCAGAAAATGATAAGCGACATCGACCAGGTGGCAGAATGGATGAAACCGCTGGCTGAGCAGCACATTCCGATACTGTGGCGCCCGTTGCACGAGGCGCAGGGCAACTGGTCGGAACAATACCCCAACGTGAGTTGGCACAAGGCATGGTTCTGGTGGGGCGCAGACGGTCCGGCGGCGTTTGTCCAACTATGGAAGGTGATGTACAACCGCATGGTGAACCATCACGGGCTCACCAACCTGATATGGGTGTTCACCACGGGCGACTCCATGCAGTGGTACCCAGGCGATGAGTATGTTGACTTGTGGGTTACGACTTCTACAATCATGACATCAACGGCATGAAGAGCCTCTACCAGATGATGAAATCGAACTATCCTGGCAAGTTGCTTGCCGTTAGCGAGTGTGGCAACATTCCGAAGATTTCCGAGCAGTGGGCGGCAGGAATGTATTGGTCGTTCTTCATGCCGTGGTATGACTATTACCGCACTAACGATCCTTCATCGGCATCGTTCAACAGCACCGAGCACCAGAATTGCAACATCGCTTTCTGGCAGGATGCGCTGGCATGCGATTTCATAGTAACACGCGACGAACTGCCCGACTTCACGTCAGGCATCACAATACCGTTCAGGGAAAGCGCGCGCAAGGAAGACAATACCATATACGACATGCAGGGACGACCGGTAACGACCTATCCCGACATGCCATCACAACGTGGTATCTATATCCGTAACGGGAAGAAGTTTGTGGTGAGATAAGTAATACAACCATTAATATACGAGAACATGAGAAAACTGACAAGGATGGTGCTGCTGTGCACAATGCTCGCAATGGCGGCAACACAGGCAACGGCACAGAAATGGGAGAATCTGGCGGATACGCCGCAGATGGGATGGAACTCATGGAACAAGTTCCAGGGCAACATCTCGGAAGAAGTGATTAAGGGCATTGCCGACGCTATGGTGGAGGAAGGACTGCTGGAAGCAGGCTACACCTACCTGAACATCGACGACACATGGCACGGCAAGCGCGATGCCGACGGATTCATTCAGCCCGACCCGAAGAAATTCCCAAGCGGGATGAAGGCTCTTGCCGACTATGTGCACAGCAAGGGACTGAAAATGGGCATCTATAGCGATGCCGGCACCGAGACATGCGGCGGTTATCCCGGCTCACTGGGACACGAGTATCAGGACGCAATACAGTATGCCCGCTGGGGTATTGACTATCTGAAATACGACTGGTGCAACACGCCCAACATTAATCCGAAGGGAGCCTACACCCTGATTAGCGACGCACTGCGTGCCGCCGGTCGCCCGATACTGCTGAGCATGTGCGAATGGGGCAACAGCCACCCGTGGCGATGGGCACGCGACATTGGACACTCTTGGCGCACCACACCCGACATCTGGTGCGACTTCGACTCGCTGCGCGTATTCCCCGGATACACCCAGTTTGGAGTGATGCAGTGCATTAACTTCAACGACTCGCTGCGACAGTATGCAGGGCCAGGCCACTGGAACGACCCCGACATGCTGGAGGTGGGCAACGGAATGACTGAGAACGAGGACCGCGCTCACTTCACTATGTGGTGCATGATGGCAAGTCCGCTGATTCTTGGCAATGACCTGCGCAACATGAGCGATGCCACACGCCGCATCATACTCAACAAGGAGATGATTGCCATCGACCAAGACCCGCTGGGCGTTCAAGGCCTGCACTACTGCGACCTCGACGGACTGTCGTTCTGGTTCAAGCCACTGAAGAACGGCGACTGGGCATTCACTATACTCAACCCCACAAGGAGCGATGTGACGGTGGAACTCAACTGGCAAGACTTCAATTTCACCGACACCGATGTCAGCGGAAAGAGCACTTCGTTCGACAATATTATATATAGGGTATATAACCTCTGGACACACAAGACAGAGGGCAAGACATCGAAGAAAAACAAGGTTGAACGTAAACTGACAGTGAAGAGCCGCGACGTTGTGTCATACAGACTTATAAAGAAATAAGCCCAGCCCCAAAAACATTGAGCGAAGCCTACAAAGACTTCGCTCAACTTTTTTATTCTAAGACCAAGCATTAGTGCTTGGGATTCTTATTTTGTGCCTTGTACAAGAATCGTTACATTGTCGTCGATTCCTGCAGAAGAAGATATGAACTGCTGCTTCAGCACATCGTCTTCGTAAAGTGCAACCATGTATAACGGCACGACAACAGATGTCACATTGGAGTCGGTGCTTCCGTAAGTAGAAGACCTATCCATGAGTATCTTGTAGTTATGAGTTGCCTCACCCACCTTAACATTATTAAATTCTACATCATAGGGACCAAGAGCGAAGGCAATGCTCTCGCCTTTGCGTGCAGAATAGATAATGAACTTTCCTGATATCAGAGGATTGGGAGCAGCAGCAATGGCATTCTTTATTGCCTCGTCGGCAATATTGTTTGTGAATGCAGCGGCAGGAACGCCAACAACGCGGAAGGTGGAGTCGGCTGCCGAAATAATTGTTTTTACATTCTCTATTTTAGGCACCTCTGATTTGCCGTCAACAGTCTTAATATACTGTGCCGAGCCTGTGTAAGTGCCTGCTAACGACCTATAGTAGGCAGGGTCAATCTCGAAAGGATTCTCATTGTCATCGTCGCTAAGACATGAAGCCATAAGCAACGAGCACACTCCTACGAAGAGGAACATTGATAAATGTTTGATTGTTTTCATTTTTATTACAAGTTTAAAATCGTTTTCTATATAAATGCGCCACCTTGCAATTTATTGCATCGGTAGCGCAGATAATTCATACTATTTAACATTGAGAGCCTAAATATGCTTGCCCTCGCTATGCAGCAGGTTCATAAACTCCTCGCGCGTCTTTGCCTGATTGAAGGCACCGCTGAAGTCGCTGGTGGTGGTGATGGCTGTCTGCTTCTCCACGCCACGCATCTGCATGCACATGTGTTTTGCCTCAACGACAACCATTACGCCAAGCGGATGGAGCGTGTTCTGGATGCAGTCCTTTATCTGCTGTGTCAGTCGTTCCTGCACTTGCAGGCGATGGCTGTAGATGTCCACCACCCGTGCAATCTTCGACAGTCCTGTGATGTATCCGTTAGGGATATACGCCACATGCACCTTTCCATAGAACGGCAGCATGTGATGCTCGCACATCGAGAAGAAGTCGATGTCCTTCACTATCACCATCTGGTTGTACTTCTCCTCGAAGAGCGCATCGGTGAGCACCTTGTGGGCATCCTGTGTATATCCTCGTGTAAGAATCTGCATAGCCTTAGCCACGCGCATCGGGGTTTTCTGCAGTCCGTCCCTCTCAGTGTCCTCGCCGATAAGTTCAAGCACTCTCTTATAGTGTTCAGCGAGTTCGTCGAGCCCCTCGCGATATTCTGTTTCTGGATTCATGTCTTATTGTGATACTGTTATTGGTCCTCTCACCAGTGTTGCCGAGCCGAACCCAGCCTTCTTCACTTGCCTCAACATCTTCACCGCTTCTTCCTGAGTCTTGAAGTTACCCATGCGCACGGTCCAGTTGGGCGAATAGAAATGCGTATAAACAGGCTGTCCTGGGAACTTGTTCTTCAACTGATTGCCCACCGACTGAGCCTTTTGCTTTGCATCGCGCGTGCCACCACCTCTGTACACCTGTATTCTGAAGCCATTGACATGGCGTCCGCGCTTCATCACCTTCTTGCGGGTGTCCACGGGAGCGTTCTCGTCAACCTCCGGCTTATGATGCTCCACTCTCACCCGCTCGCCTTCAGCCTTTGCAGAGTCAGGCTTTGTGGTCTGTTCGTTTTTGGTGGAGTCGGTCTTAGCCTTGTCGTCTTTCTTTTCCTTATTATCCTTCTCCTTGTCTTTGTCCTTCTTGCCGGCATTATCTTGTTTTTTTACTGGCGCAGGTGGCTGGATGTTGTTCACCAGGCTGTCAATCGCCGACTTCTCATGTACGGTGACTACTCCCTGTCCCTGCTGCGATTGCTGCAAATTCTTCAAGAAACTCTGTGCATCTGCAACAGTCATTCCTGCTATAGCCAAAACAAATGTCAGTAAAAGATGTTTCATTAGTCGGGTGTTAGGTGATGGATTTTGGGTTATAGGTGATGGGTAATGGATGAGAGGTGTTGGATGGCTGGCGGTCAACTGTCATGACTGCACCAAGCATCCCAACACCCATCATCCAAGGAGATTATTTCCAAGCGTCGATAATACCCTTGAAGTCAGCAGCCTTCAGAGAAGCACCGCCGATGAGTCCGCCGTCGATGTCGGGCTTAGCGAACAGTTCAGGAGCATTGCTTGCCTTGCAAGAGCCACCGTAGAGGATAGTGGTGTCGTCGGCAACAGCCTCGCCATACTTCTCTGCGATGATTGAGCGGATGTAAGCATGTATCTCCTCTGCCTGGTCTGATGTTGCAGTCTTGCCGGTACCGATAGCCCAGATTGGCTCGTAAGCGATGACAATCTTGCGGAAGTCCTCTTCAGAGAGATTGAACACCGAACCCTCGAGTTCTGCCTTCACAACCTCGTTCTGCTTGTTTGCCTCGCGCTCCTCAAGGCTCTCGCCGATGCAGAAGATAACCTTCAGGTCGTTCTTCAGTGCGAGCAGCACCTTCTCCTTGAGAATCTCCGGTGTCTCGTTATAGTATCCGCGACGCTCTGAGTGGCCGAGTATTACATACTGTGCGCCAGTGCTCTTTACCATCTCTGCGCTTACCTCGCCTGTGTAAGCACCCTTCTCCTTGTCAGCACAGTTCTCTGCACCGAGTGCCAGAACGTCCTGATTGATAACGTTAGCCACCGATGCAAGGTGGATGAAGGGAGTGCAGATGATGACTCCGCAATTTGGCTTCTCTGCTGTGAGAGCATCGTTAAGTTCTTTTGCCAGAGCCACACCTTCTTGCAGGTTAAGGTTCATCTTCCAGTTGCCTGCTACAATTTTCTTTCTCATTTTCTTCTTTTTTATTTAAGAGTTTATATAATTTGTTTGACTTTTCCTTTTTCCTCACCCAGCGAGTCCATGCCCACAGGCGGTCGGCAAGTGTCAGCAACAGCAGTGGTATGACAAACCACAGCGTTACCTTGAGCAGTTTCTTCGCTGTCTGTGCCGTGCCCTCGGCAGAGCCGTTGGCAATAAGGCTCTTGAAGTCGTCCGACATGGGGTCGGGCAGGTCGTTATGACTCCACTTCCCCACCACTCTGCCTTCTTTTATAAGCACCAGTCCGGGGTTGCTTCTGATTATTGTCTTCAGCGTTGTGCCGTCGGTGATGCAGAAGTCATACTCTGCTCCGGTCATCTCCCGCCATCGGCTTATGGCATCGTCGCTGCTTGCCGTGAGTCCTATAAACCGCATGCCGTTGTCGGCAGCATATTCGTGAATTCTGTCGATGTCGCCGAAGTTTGAGTCGTCGGCATTCTCCAGTTGCGGTGCCACGAGCAGGAAAGTATATCCCTTGTCTGCAAGCACCTCCTCGGTGATGTCTTCTCCCCCGCCCTGCGTGGTTATCGAGAAGTCGTGAATGGGCGGGACATATCCCTCACTTATCTGTACCGTCTTGCTGTCGATGAATGTCCATGTGGAGTCGGGATAGTTCTCAAGCGCGAACTCCTTTCTCACGCCGTCCTTCTCCATTATGAACGTTGTCTCGAACTCTGGCCCCTTCACTCCCTCGGGCATCTCCATGCCCTGCTTGATGTTGGTGCCCACACTGTAGGGACGGAAGTCGAACAGCGGCAGGTGGTAGAGACAATAGATGCTGACCAGAACGATGAACAGCACGGTGTAGTTTATCACTATCCACTGATTGGTGCGGCTGATGAACCTCACCATGTCGAGCGGCCGCCATGCCACCACCGCGGCACATGCCAGCAGCAGGATGTTCTTCAGCAGCGTCTCGCCGTTGCTCAGGTGTATCGCGTCGCCGAAGCACCCGCAGTCTTTCACCGGGTCGCCAATCCAGAGCCACAGCGTTATGAGCGTCATCACCGCCATGAACACCACCGTTATGCGCGATGCCACGCGCCGGTGAATGGCAAACAGGAGGAACACGCCCAGACAGAACTCCAGTGCCGAGAGAGCCACCGAGAGTCCCAACGTGGCCCAGGGGTGAGCGAGGCTCAGCAGTCCTGCCGCCTCGGCATAGTCCTCAATCTTATATTGCGTGCCCAGCGGGTCTATAGCCTTGACAAATCCCGAAAAGATGAACGTCACGGCAACCACCAGCCGGCAGATATTCACGAGCAGTTTTACCATTCGCTCAACTTTATCACGCCGAACGCAGCATAGTTGATGATGTCCATATAGTTGGCGTCAATGCCCTCGCTCACGAGAGTGTTGCCCGCAAGGTCCTCAATCTCCTTTATGCGCTGCAGTTTGGTCAGTATGAAGTCTGTGTAACTGCTCACGCGCATCGAGCGCCACGCCTCGTCGTAGTCGTGATTCTTGCGCAGCATCAGTTGCAGTGCCTCGTCGGCATGGGCGTCGTAGAGAGCCATCGCCTCCTCGGGCGACAGGTCAACACTGTCAACATACCCTTTCTCCAACTGTATGAGTCCCACGATGCCGTAGTTTATCAGCGCGATGAACTCAGGCCGTATGCCCTCGCCCACCAGCGACTCCTTCTTTATCTCAAGCGAGCGTATGCGCTTCGCCTTGATGAAGAGTTGGTCGGTGAGCGACGACGGTCGCAGTATGCGCCACGAGGCACCATAGTCGTGGAGTTTCTTCGAGAACAGTTCGCGGCACTCTTTCATCACCGCCCTGAACTGCTGCTCGGTGTTGCAAGCCTTGTTACACATTATAAATTTATAATTTGGGTGCAAAATTAATTAATTATTCCGATATAGCGAAGAGTTTCACGTTAAAAAACACAATTCGCCATGTTGCCGCCGCCATAACAGGCAGTCGTCATCCCTCTTTCTGCTTCTGCCTGATCAGTCTCACCTTGGCACACTCGGTGTCAAAACGCGTCTGCAGAGAGTCGCGTTTCAGCCTCAACATATTCACGCGCATCAGTTCTTCCTCAGTGGCAGTGCCCTCAGAATGGTGCATCTCGGCCATCTTCTTCAGCGTATTGTATTCGGCCTTCAGTTCCTGCAATTCGGCATCCATGCGCTCCACGTTCTGCTGAGCCTGCTTCAGGCACACATCCTGATAGAGCGTAAGGGCGCGCTGTCTCACCTCGATAGCATTGGGATACACATGCCGCAGCGAGTCGATGGTCAGCAGCGCCGCGTCATACTGTCCGCCTTCATACTGCTGCTGCGCCTGCCGGAGCAGTCCCATCGCCTTCTCCTGCGCGTCCGTCTGCTTGCACGATGCCAGGGCAACCACCGCAAGCATCATCAGTATCATTACTTTTTTCATTGTTCGGTTCTGTTTGTTCATAAGCGTAATAACGATGCAAAGTTATTAAATAAATCTGAAACAAGCAAAAACCAAGAGAGTTTTTAGAGACTGGCGCAAAAGTAAAATAGGCTATTTTACCGACCAATATAGGCTATTTTACTCACCAATATAGCCTATTTTACTTTCCTATATCATTCCAAACGAGTGCGCCTTTATGTCCAAATCTTTATGTCTTTATGTCCAAATCCTTATGTCTTTATGTCTTAATCAATATGTCTTTATGTCCAAATCTTTATGTCTTTATGTCCAAATTCTTATGTCTTTATGTCTAAAAATTTTGCGGAACGCCCATTTTGCAGTATCTTTGCATGCAAATTGAGCGATTTATGATAATGTATAGCGACGCCGAACTGGCGCAAATTCTCGATAAGGACATATTCCATAGGATTTCAGAGGTTGCCGACTCGATGGGAGTGGAATGCTACGTGGTGGGCGGCTACGTTCGCGACATCTTCCTCGAGCGACCGTCCAACGATATCGACGTGGTGGTTGTGGGCAGCGGCATCGCTGTTGCCACCGAACTGAAGAAACGTCTGGGCAGACGCGCCCACCTCTCCGTGTTCCGCAACTTCGGCACGGCGCAGGTCAAGGTGACGGGTGGCGGAAACCACGTTATGGAAGTGGAATTCGTGGGAGCGCGCCGCGAGAGTTACAGCCACGACTCACGAAAACCCGTTGTAGAGGACGGCACGCTGGAGGACGACCAGAACCGCCGCGACTTCACCATCAATGCCCTCGCCATTTGTCTCAACAAGGAGCGTTTCGGCGAACTTGTTGACCCTTTCGACGGCATCTACGACCTTGAGGACGGCATAATACGCACCCCGCTCGACCCCGACATCACATTCTCCGACGACCCGCTGCGCATGCTGCGTTGCGTGAGGTTCTCGGCACAACTGAAGTTCAACATCGACGACGAGACCTTCGACGCCCTGCAGCGCAACGCTCAACGGCTGAAGATTATCAGCGGAGAGCGCATCCAGGAAGAACTGAACAAGATAATGATGACCGACAAGCCCAGCCGCGGCATCTACGACCTCTACCGCGCCGGACTGCTGCAACAGATTCTACCCGAACTGTGCCTGCTCGACATCGTGGAGACACGCAACGGAAGGGCGCATAAGAACAACTTCTACCACACTCTCGAAGTGCTCGACAACGTGGCGCAGACAGCGCCCGACGACTCGCTATGGCTGCGCTGGGCTGCACTGCTGCACGACATCGGGAAACCTAAGTCGAAACGCTGGGACAACGCTGCGGGATGGACGTTCCACAACCATAACTTCATCGGGGCGAAAATGGTGCCGCAGATATTCAGACGACTGAAACTGCCTCTGGATGCCAAGATGAAGTACGTGCAGAAACTTGTTGACCTGCACATGCGCCCCATCGTCATCGCCGACGAGGAGGTTACCGACAGCGCCGTGAGGCGACTGTTAAACGATGCTGGCGATGACATCGACGACTTGATGACACTGTGCGAAGCAGACATAACATCGAAGAACGAGGTGCGAAAGGCCCGTTTCCGCGATAATTTCCGCATGGTGCGCGAGAAATTAGTGGAACTGAAAGAGAAAGACTATAAACGGCTGCTCCAGCCGGTAATCGACGGCAACGAGATAATGCAGATGTTTGGGCTTCAGCCATCACGCGAGGTGGGCGAACTGAAGAAATGCCTCAAGGAAGCGGTGCTCGACAACCGCGTGGCAAACGAACGGGAACCACTCATGCAACTGCTTGTAGAAAAGGCAAAGAGCATGGGGCTTGACATTGTTAATTCTATTTAATAATTCGCGTGCAATCATTGAACGTAATGATAAATTTCATAACTTTGCACTTCGAAAACTAAATTTCTTGTGTAAGTTTTCATCAAGAGGTTTTATAGAAAAGAACAACAAAACAGACAAAATAAATAAAATAGGTATGAAGAAAAAGAAATTCTTACTGTTCGCTGCTGTTACCGCCATGCTCGCTTCGTGTGGCGGAAATAATGGCGGCATGAACTTCGGCGACAACGAATATCCCGTCGAGACCGTGACAAACCAAAGTACTACGATGCAGACATCCTATCCTGCCTCACTGAAAGGAATTCAGGATGTGGAGATACGTCCCAAGGTGGCAGGCTTCATCACGAAAGTGTATGTTAAGGAAGGTCAGACCGTTGGCGCTGGGCAACTGCTCTTCGTCATCGACAACGCCACTTATCAGGCTGCCGTACGCCAGGCACAGGCTTCGGTGAACACCGCTACAGCACAGTGCAACACCATGAAACTGGCATACGAGAACAGCCAGCAACTGCACCAGAACAAGGTGATAGGTGACTTCGAACTGCAGAGTTCTAAGAACAACTACGAGAGCGCCAAGGCTCAGTTGGCACAGGCTCAGGCAGCGCTTGCATCGGCAAGAGAGACGCTGAGTTTCTGCTATGTGAAAAGTCCTACTTCCGGAGTTATCGGCAATCTGCCATACAAGGAAGGCGCAATGGTGAGCGCTTCGAGCACGCCGGCACTGACCACCGTGTCGAACATCAGCACCATCGAGGCCTATTTCTCAATGGCCGAGAGAGACATTCTTAACATGACGAAGAATGCGGGCAGCATACAAGCCGCAATAGAGAGTTACCCTGACCTCAGGCTTCAACTTGCCGATGGCACCACATACGTGGAGACGGGTCGTCTGGCAAAGGTAAGCGGTGTGGTTGACCCCGCCACTGGCAGTATTCAGATGATAGCACGCTTCCCCAACCCACAGCGTTTGCTGAAATCGGGAAGTTCAGGTTCTATCATTATCCCACGCTCTGAGAGCGGCGCAATCATTATCCCACAGAGCGCTACAGTAGAGGTTCAAGACAAGATATTCGTTTATACAGTAGGTAAAGACAATAAGGTTAAGTACACCGAAATCACCGTTGACCCACAGAACGACGGCAAGAACTTCGTTGTTACAAATGGCTTGAGCATTGGTGACAAGTATGTTACAAACGGAGTAACGAAGTTGAGTGACGGTATGGAGATTGTCCCAATAACCCAAGAGCGCTACAAACAGAAGATTAAAGAACAGGCAAAGGCGATGACGGCTGGCGACATCGTGAATGGCTTGAAGAAGTAAATAGCATATTGTAAATCGTCAAATTGTTAATAGCATGACTTTTACACACTTTATAAAACGTCCGGTGCTCTCGACGGTGATTTCTATCCTCATCGTTATCCTGGGAGTCATCGGATTGGTATCTCTGCCTATTGAGCAGTATCCCAATATCGCTCCAGCCACGGTGAGCGTATGGACATCATACCCCGGTGCTGATGCCGAGACGGTGAAGAACTCCGTCATCACGCCGCTCGAAGAGAGCATCAACGGTGTGGAGGGTATGGACTATATCACTTCTACCGCCGGTTCTGGATCGGCACAGATTACCATCACCTTCCGTCAGGGTTACAACCCCGACATGTGTGCCGTCAATGTGCAAAACCGTGTGCAACAGGCACAGTCGCTGCTGCCTTCCGAGGTGACGCAGATTGGTGTGCAGGTGCAGAAGCGTCAGAACTCTCAGGTGCTTATGTACGCCCTGGTGTCGCCCGACGGCCGCTACGACGACGAGTTCATCACCAACTATGCCAATATCAATGTCATACCGGCATTGAAGCGTGTTGAAGGTGTAGGCGACGTGCAGTCTCCTGGTATGAAGACCTACTCCATGCGTGTGTGGCTGAAGCCCGACGTGATGAAGCAGCACGGTCTGATGCCTACCGACATTACCGGCGTGCTGGCCGAGCAGAACATCGAGGCCGCTCCTGGTAAGTTCGGCGAGCAAAGCGATGTCGCCTTCGAATACGACATGCGCTATACCGGCCGACTGAAGACGGCTGAGGAGTTTGGAAACATCATCATCTCAAGTGATGCCAGCGGCCAGACGCTGAAACTGAAAGACGTAGCCGACATCAAACTTGGTGCACTGACCTACAGCGTGGCCATGCGCGACAACGGTATGCCTTCGGTCATGGGTATGGTGCAGCAGGTGGCTGGCTCTAACGCCACCCAGATTGCCCGCGACTGTAAGAAAGTGCTTGAGGAACAGGCCAAGTCGTTCCCGCCGGGACTGGAATACCGCATCAACATGGACGTCACGGAGTTCCTCTTCGCCTCTATCGAGGAGGTGGTCTTCACCCTTATCCTCACGCTCATTCTGGTGTTCCTCGTGGTTTACGTCTTCTTGCAGGACTGGCGCTCTACGATGATCCCGCTGATTGCCGTTCCCGTATCACTCATCGGTACGTTCTTCTTCCTCAACCTGATGGGATTCTCCATTAACCTGCTCGTGCTGTCGGCGTTGTTGCTGGCCATTGCCATTGTGGTGGACGACGCCATTGTGGTGGTCGAGGCAGTACATGCGAAACTCGACCTCGGCTACAAGAGTGCCCTGACGGCAAGTATCGACGCCATGAACGAGATTTCGGGCGCCATTATCTCCATCACGCTGGTGATGGCCTCGGTGTTCATCCCCGTGTCATTCATGGGCGGCGTGACCGGTACCTTCTATAAGCAGTTCGGTCTTACGATGGCCATCTCTATCGTTATCTCGGCTGCCAACGCCTTGACGCTTTCGCCGGCTCTCTGTGCCATCTTCCTGAAACCCCACGATAAGGATGGCCACGAGAAGAAGATGTCGATGCTCGACCGTATGCATACGTCGTTCAATGCGTCTTTCAACGCCATGAACGAAAAATATAAGAATGCCGTGCAGAAGTTGGTGCGCAAGCCCATCGTCGTTATTTCGACAATCATTCTGGGTATCGCCGTGCTGGGCATTACCATGTTTACCACAAAGACTGGTCTTGTGCCTGATGAGGACCAGGGTGTGATGTTCTGTACAATCACCATGCCGCCGGCAACCTCTGTGGCCCGCACCCAGCAGATAATCAATGAGGTGGATTCTATTATTGCCGCCTTCCCCGCCGTGCAGAGCCGTGAGCAGTTGCAGGGCTACAACTTCATCGCCGGTTCGGGTAGCGACCAGGCCACGTTTATCATCAAGTTGAAACCCTTCGAGGAGCGCCAGCACGGACTGTGGTGGAAGATCAGTGGATTGTGGAATGGCGACGGCATCTACCGTTTCTTCCTCGACCCCGATGCCGTGACGGGCATTCAGGCTCAACTGTTCATGAAGACCGCCCACATCAAGGATGCCAGCATTCTGGCCTTCGCACCGCCTATGGTGCAGGGTTACTCGGCATCTAACGGTCTTTCCATTGTCATGCAGGACCGCACCGGCGGCGACCTCAACAAGTTCTACGGTGTCGTCCAAGACTTCCTGAAAGCCTACAACGAACGCCCAGAGGTGAGCCGTGCCCAGACCAGTTACAACCCCAACTATCCGCAATACATGATTCATGTGGATGTGGCCAAGTGTAAGCAGGCCGGCATTTCGCCCCGTGTGGTACTCTCTACGCTGCAGGGTTACTATGGCGGACTCTATGCCTCCAACTTCAACAGTTACGGTAAACTCTACCGCGTCATGGTGCAGGGAGCACCCGAGACACGCATGAACGAGCAGTCGCTCAATAATATATATGTACGCACGGGAGCAGGCATGGCACCCGTAAACGAGTTCTGCCATCTGGAGCGGGTCTATGGTCCGTCCAACATCAACCGCTTCAACCTCTTCACCTCTATCAACATACAGGCAACCGTGGCCGACGGTGTATCTACCGGTGAAGCCATCAAAGCCCTCGAAGAGGTGGCTGCCCAGACGCTGCCAGCAGGTTATTCATATGAGTTCAGCGGCCTGACCCGTGAGGAAGCCAAGGCTTCTAACTCTACGTGGATGATCTTCCTGCTCTGCTTCATGTTCATTTACCTCATCCTCTCGGCACAGTATGAGTCGTACATCCTGCCGCTGGCCGTGGTGCTCTCCGTACCCTTCGGTCTTGCTGGCTGTTTCCTCTTTACGATGCTCTTCGGCCATGCCAACGACATCTACATGCAGATTTCGCTTATCATGCTGATCGGTCTGTTGGCTAAGAACGCCATTCTGATTGTGCAGTTCGCCCTCGAACGCCGTCAGACGGGTATGGCCATAACGTGGTCGGCCATTCTCGGTGCCGCAGCCCGTCTGCGTCCTATCCTGATGACCTCGCTGGCCATGGTGATCGGACTGTTGCCTATGATGTTTGCATCGGGTGTGGGCAAGAACGGTAACCAGACGCTCGGTGCTGCTGCCGTGGGCGGTATGTTGATCGGTACACTCTTCCAGATTATCGTCGTACCAGGCCTGTTCGTCATCTTCCAGTCGCTGCAGGAGAAGATTAAGCCTATCAAGTTCGAGGACGACAACGCCAAGGTTGACACCGAACTGCTGCAATACAGCCGTCCGCTCGACATTCAGAATAAAGACTACGTTAAATAAATAACGACAATGAAAAAATACACTATATTACTAATGTTCGCAACAGCCCTGCTCATGGGCAGTTGCGGACTCTACAGCAAGTACGAGCGACCAGAGGTAGAGACAACAGGACTGGTGCGCGACTGGGTGTCGGCTACCGACACGCTGGCGGTCAACGACACCACATCCTTCGGCAACCTGCCTTGGCGACAGGTGTTCACCGACCCACTGCTACAGGCACTCATACAGCAGGGACTCGACCACAACGTCAACATGCTCAACGCAGCACTCAACGTGAAGATGGTGGAGGAGCAACTCAAGGTGGCCAAACTCGCATTCGTGCCGCAGTTCACCTTCACGCCGCAGGCAGCCATCTCGTCATGGGACTTTGGCAAGGCTACGCAGACCTACTCGCTGCCCATCAACGCATCGTGGACTGTTGACCTCTTCGGCAACCTGCTCAACCAGAAGCGCTCAGCACAGATGGCACTGCTCGCCACAAAAGACTATCAGGTAATGGTCAAGACACAAGTGGTGTGCGGTATAGCAAACCTCTACTACACGCTGCTCATGCTCGACCAGCAACTGGAAATCATCAACGACATGGCTGCCCTAACAAAGGACACATGGGACATGATGAAACTGCAGATGGAACTGGGACGCTACCGCTCGACCAGCGTGCAGAGTTCTGAGGCAGCATACTATAAAGTTCTGGCACAGGCAGAAGACATGAAGCGCCAGATACGCGAGGCTGAGAACGCACTCTCTATACTCATCGGACAACCGGCACAGCAGATAACACGAGGCAACCTGCAAGACCAGTCGCTGCCAGAGGAATTCTCAACAGGAGTGGGACTGCAACTGCTCGCCAACCGTGCCGACATACACTATGCCGAGATGAACCTCGCACAGTGCTTCTACGACATCAACACCGCACGCTCACGCTTCTACCCAAGCATAAGCATCAGCGGAAACGGTGCCTACACCAACAACCACGGCATGATAGTGAACCCTGGAAAGATACTGGCATCGGCAGTGGCTTCGCTCGTGCAGCCTATCTTCATGAACGGACAACTCACCGCAGGACTACGTGTGGCAGAGGCAAAATACCAGCAGGCATACAACAACTGGCAGAACTCCATACTGCAGGCTGGCAGCGAGGTGAGCAACGCTCTCGTGGCATACAACTCTAACAAGACCAAGGGCGAACTCGACGCACATCAAGTGGAAGTGCTCAAACTCAACGTTGAGCACACCAAGATGCTCGTCTCGCAGTCGTCAAGCACATACCTCGAGGTGATTCAGGCGCAGAACTCACTCCTCAACGCGCAAATATCATTAGTCACTGACGACTTCAACAAGATGCAAGCCGTGGTGAGCCTATATCAGGCACTTGGAGGAGGAGGGAAATAATGATGAATGACAAATGTTGAATGACGAATTGTCGCCTGCGGCGATTACGAATTACGAATTTGGAATTAAAATGTTGAGTTATCGTCTTCGGCGATTATCAATTACAAATTAATAATTCTTCATCGCAGCGAAGCGAGAACAACTCGTAACTAAACATTCAACATTCGTAATTAAACATTCATAATTCTCAATTCCCAATCGCCGTAGGCGACCACTCAACATTCGTAATTAAACATTCGTAATTAAAAAAGAATATGATCAGCGACAAAGCAGTAATCAGCCCCAATGCGAAGATAGGCAACGGAGTAACAATCTATCCCTTCGCATATATCGAAGACGACGTGGAAATCGGCGACGATTGCGTCATCTATCCATTCGTGAGCATCATGCGAGGCTCTACGCTCGGCAAGGGCAACAAGATACACCAGGGCACCGTGATAGGAGCCATCCCGCAAGACTTCAACTACAAAGGCGACATGACACGCGTGGTTATCGGAGAGAACAACATCATCCGCGAGAACGTCGTCATAAACCGCGCAACATACAAGGAAGGCATTACGCGCATTGGCAACCGCAACTTCATCATGGAGGGTGTGCACATCTCGCACGACTGCACCGTGGGTGATGGCTGTGTCTTCGGCTACGGAACCAAGATTGCAGGTGACACTGAGTTCCAAAACGGCGTGATACTCTCATCAAATGTTATCGTGAACCCTGGTGTGCGCGTCGGCATTGCAGCCATGATAAGCAGCGGATGCCGCATCAGCAAGGACGTGCCGCCGTACATCGTGGCAGACGGCAGCCCCGTGAAGTACAGCGGACTCAACGCACAAGTGCTCTCGAACCACGGCGTTGACCAGAAGACACTGAACCACATCGCCAATGCCTACCGACTCATCTTCCACGGACAAACGAGTGTCTTCGATGCCGTGATGCAGGTGAAAGAGCAGTTTCCAGACGGCGAAGAGGTGCGCAACATCGTGTCGTTCATCCAAAACACCAACCTTGGAATAATAAGCAAGATATAATTTCATACCTATTTACTAAAGTAAAATCATCACAACGGGGGACAAGTCGGGAGACTCGCCCCCGCTTTTTCTTAACATCCTAAATATCAACACAAAAGAAGAGCGCCAGAGACACACATGCAATGGAGAAACACTATATGGTTTCCGCGTTTTGGAAAATTTTGAAAAGTATTTGAGATGTACGGCAAAGAAAAAGATAACGTTTTCCCTTTGCCATAATCTCTGCTTTTTGTACCTTTGCAGCCGAACTACTAATTATCTCAAGACATGAACAGATTTTTTACTTTATTACTTTTATGTGTTGCCGCTATCGGCAGTTATGCTGATGACAAACATGGTGCTCCACCAACAGTAAAGTTGACAGTTACCGATCAACGTTGCCAGAAGATTACAGGATTCGGCGCAGCCTGCTGCGACGGAGCGATGAAACCGTTTGGCACCGACACCCAACCTACAAGCAAACTCTTTGGCCCAAAGTCGAAAATCGGGCTCAACATCATGCGTATGGAGATTTCGCCAAGTTTCACTGGCGACAACTGGGGCGACTACGACTGGAACGGCTCTCTGCCCTCAGCCAAAATCGTTAAGAATCGTGGCGGTATCGTATTCGGCACGCCATGGTCGCCTCCAGGAGAATACAAGACCAACGGCGTAGCACAAGGTGGCAACTCTGAAGAGCAGGGCTACCAGAAGGGAAAACTTCGCGAAGACTGCTACGACAAGTTCTTCCCTTGGCTCAACTCATATCTTCAATGGATGAAAGACCACGGCGTTGACGTTGATGCCGTTTCCATCCAGAACGAACCCGACTGGTGGGTAAACTATTCCGGCTGTCTCTATGACCCACAAGACCTGGTGAAACTTGTCAAGAACCACGCACACATGCTCGACAGGGAGACCTTCAACGGCGTAAAACTCATCAGCGGCGAGAGCCTTGGCTTCACGCAGAACTATACCGACCCGCTGATGCAGGATGCCACATGCCGCGAACAGATAGACATCGTGGCAGGACACCTCTACGGCCACGCACCACTCCAATACATGAAGAACTCTGCCATTCTTCCAACACAATATGGCAAGGAAGTGTGGATGACCGAGCACTCTTCTACCGACAACATCGGCGACCGTCTTCCCAACTGGCACGAGCAGTTGCTCTTTGCAGAGGAACTCAACGAGTGCATGCTGGCAGGATGCACAGGATATATTTACTGGTACATGCGCGCCCACTGGGCATTCATCGGCACTGGCGAGGAAAAATATGGTCCTGAAAACGTGAAAAACGCACTGTTGCCACGCGCCTATGTGCTGTCCCACTTCTCAAAGAACGTCACAGGCTCTACACGCCTCGCAACAGAACAGGACATGACCTCTGGCGCTGAGGCTCCACGAGAGTTCTCGGCATACATCAAGGGTGACTCGCTTATCGTGATGTGTATCGATACCACATCCAACGAACTCAACCTGAAAGTGGAACTGCCCTACCCCGTGAAGAGCGGCACCCACCTGCTGTCAACAGGCAACGAAACAAGCCAACTGTGCCAGAAGTCGGAAATCGTCATTGACAATCCTACCAACAAACTGACTCTCCCGAAGCCTGCACGCAGCCTTAACACATACATCTTCATCATCGACAGGCCCACAACTGCCATTCAGGACATCAAGTCGGCTGACGAGTTCGATGACAATGATGACGAGGCGAAGACCTATTACGACCTGCAGGGACGAAGGCTCGACCATCCGCAAGGACTGTGCATCGAGAAGAGTGCCAGCGGCAAGACCCGGAAAATCATGATGGAACGTTAATCCATACTTGACAATACATAACAAGAAATCCCGCCATCGAGTGTCGATGACGGGATTTCTTATTTCTGTACAGTCGGATTCTGATGTTATTCCGACAGAGTCTTTCGTGTGCGACTTACGCCGTTAGCATCGGTGTAACGCTCAATAACGATGCCGTGGTGCTGCTGAGCCTCTGGCAAGCGGCGTCCCCACAGGTCATAGCGCATGACATTGTCGCGAGTGCCGTTCTCTATCTCAAAGATGCCCGTAGCACCATCCTCGACAAACTGCCATCCATCCACATAGAAGTCGGTGGCTTCGGTGACTGCCACAAAGAAGTTGTTTTTCTCGCCCTTGAACTTGCTGGCATTCACCTCGAAGGTCTGATCCTCCATCTCTGTCGATGAGAACTCTATTGTTTCCACCGGACGCCCTGCCCTGCTGAAGCGCAACTCTATCTTAGCGGTTCCCTTGGCACGAATAGTGAATTTACCTGCACCGGTGGCACCGAAGTCAACTTTGCGCTGAGATATCCATGCTCCGCCCTTCATGTTCACCTGCATGTTTGCCGAAGCGTCGTTGCCAAGCCTGCTGATGCGTGTATTCTTAGTGATATTGGTGAAGTCCTCATACTCCACGCCACCGCAACTTGCCATGGTCTCTGCCTCCTGCCACTGGTAAGGATTCAGATTCTTGATTGCCGTCACGCCCTCAATGTTTGGCGTTACCTCAGAAATGTTCTGAGTGCTCTCGTTCACCGAGGCTTTGTTCACACAGATCGAGCGGAATATGCCACAGTCATTGTCAATGACACCTGCCTCTCTCCATTTCTGCATCAGCGGAGCAGCGTGATATATGTGGTAATATTCGCCCTGGAACTTCTGCAGGTGCGAGTGGTTGTTATTGGTTCCCATGCCAGGATGCGGTCCATAAACTCCCTTGTAAACCCATGAATTAGGGTCTGCGGGATTATCCGAAACCATGTAGCACATGGTGCACTTGCCAGGCGCCGAGGCGTTGATGCCATGCTCTGTCCTGTAAGCAGTCCAGTCAGCACTGGTGCGGTCAGCCCAGTTAGAGCAATATGTATAGACATACTTTCCGCCAATAACATTCAGTTCGTTCGCCTCGAAGTGATACGGTGCATGTATCTTTACGGCAGCGCCATCGACCTCTGTCATCGAGGGCTTCAACTTCACGATGCGTGCAGCCTCGGGCATAATCGTGCTTGGACCGAGTCCGCCGAAAGAAAGCCAGCCTACGCCGTTATCGTCAATTACTACGCCTGGATCGAAATTAGCATTTGTTCCTGATGGATTTGCCCCCGGCGTGTCGTAATGTACCAACAGCTTGTTGTTAGGTGATTTCCAAGGACCAATAGGCGACTCGGCCTTCAGCACGCCAACGCCGTGACTGCTGTTGCAGAAGTAGAGGAAGAACTCGTCCTTGCCGTCATCAGTGGTGCGCCATGTCACCGACGGAGCCCACGATACGCCGAAGCCCTGATACCATGGGGAGGTGACCCACGAAGAGCATAATCTTGCCACGTCGATGGTGCCGTGGAAAGTCCAGTTCACCATGTCGTCGGTCGAGAACACCACAATCGACTTGATACTCCCGTACGTGTTTTCGCCCTTCTTGCCGTTGGCAACAAACTGCTGATGGTCGTTGCTGCCATATACATACAGTCGGCCGTTGTACTCCAGGGCTGTTGGATCTGCGCAGAACACGCAGGCGCTAATTGGGTTGTTACTACTTGTTCCCTTGTAGTCAGGGGCTAGTGTTTGTGCATTCGGTTGCAGGCATGCCGCCACGGCAACCGCTGTCATGAGTAATTTTTTGTACATAATAAATATTGGTAAGTCATTCAATGTGCAAAGATACTATTATTTTTTGAAACGAACGTATTTTTTACACTTTTTTCATTCACGATGTCGCGCGCTTCGCCGTGCAGCCATCAGTCAGCCTGCGATGAATCTTGTGCGACATGTCACCGTCGCCGTTGCCGAAGCGCTGTCCGAAGGGGGTGTAGATGCAGCGGAATCCCGTTATGTTGCGGTCGGTGTGGAAGTCCTCGGGCGTGTCTGCGGGCATGCTTTTCACGCCGATATACATCTTCCCCATCTCGCCCATGTTCACCACATGCCCGTCAAGCATTGCCCTCCGTATAGTGTCGAAGAGTTCGGTCATCACCAGCCTCACGTCAGAAACCTTCGCCGAGCAGTTCTCCTGAATCTCCCGCTCTATCTCCTCCATTGTCACCTCGGTGTTCTTCACCGTGCGTGCATAATACTTACCGTAGTTCTTGTCATTCGTGAATTTACACTGTTCAAGTCTGTACCTTATTGCCATATCTGTTCTCTCCTGTTTTTATTAGTTTTAATTATTCTGCCGCAAAGGTACAACACAGGAGCGCCGAAAGCAAACATGCGATATATACCAAAGTGATATACGGAAGTAAAATAGGCTATTTTACTGAGCAATATAGCCTATTATACTGAACAATATAGCCTATTTTACTTTTCAAAAGGGCTGCAGTTGTTAAGTATAAAAGCAAGAGCCACTGCCGCAACGGGCATTACTTTCGGTTTATTGCTGTATGTATTTTTGTGTTACTTGAAGTCGTCCATTGGCGAGTAGCAGCGGTGTTGCGCGTCAATTAGTTCCACGAGTCGTTTCAGGCGCAGGTCGGTAATGGGCACATTATGGTAGAGAGCCTGCTGCGCGTTATATCTCATCCTGCTGCCCCGCCCTATCAGTTCTTCCAAGTTTCGGGGCACGAGGAACGACGCTCTCTCGCCAATGCGTGAGTAGATGTCGTGCTGGAAGGTGTAGATGGATGTGAAGTCGAAGTCGGCAAAATGGATATACTGGTTGCCGACAGTCTTCAGCCATCGTGCCAGTTCGCCACCTCCTGGATGCCGGTGCACGAAGAGTATTTTCTTCTGCGGGAAGAGGTTGAGGAAACTGCGTATGCGGTGGAACACCTCAGCGTTCTCCACTCCCACGACGAGCACGTCGCGCGGCACGCTAAACATCTTGTATTCATAGATGTAAAGATAGGTTCCCTGCGGCGGCTCAATGGTGAAGTGCCTGCCGCCCACCTGTGCCTTGATGGGCTCTACTGACGTGACGAGGAAGCCGTCCATCGGACTGGGCTTGACGTTGCGCTGCTCTGTCAGCGTCTCTGGGTTTTCGGGGGCTTGCTGCTTGTCCGACTCTGAGAAAATGTAGTCGTGGAAACTCTGCAGGTCTTGTATGCTGAGTTCTTCAGAGAGATACTGCTTCAGACGTTCCAGGCCCACTGCCTTGAATGTTGTTCTCGAGCCATGCTGCGATGCAGGCACGATGACTCCCTCGCGCTTCATTTTGTCAAACAGCCGAGTCTGTGTCTCGCTTAGTGTCAACTCTTCCCCGTTGTACAAAGCGAGCAGGCGCTTCAGTGCGCCCTGTGTGGGCTTCTGTTTTTTCATAATAAGACTTAATTAGATTTTGAACGCAAGCAGTTTTACACCGCAAATATATAAAAAAAATGATAAGTATCATTATTTTTGTGATAAAATGTTATAATTGATAATAAAATTTAACACTTCCCGGTCTTAGAGGTGGTTTTATGCGTATTGCTGAAATGCTCTGCCAGATATGCGAAAAAGCATTAAAGTGGAAGAAGAGCACAATAATATTGGACAAAAGATGTTTGTATTAGAAATATTATTTGTATTTTTGCATGGCAAAAGGAAACAATAAACGAATATAGAATAACTATTGAAATGACATACAAGATTACGGCACCAAGCCGTATTGAGACAAGCATAAAACTGCCGGCAAGCAAGAGCATCAGCAACCGCGCACTGGTAATAAGCGCGCTGGCGGGGGCAAAGAAGATGCCCGACAACCTTAGCAACTGCGACGACACCGACGTTATCGTGAAGGCGCTGCGCGACAATCCCTACGAGATAGACATCAAGGGGGCTGGTACTGCCATGCGGTTCATGACGGCATACCTCTCGGTGACGCCTGGCGAGCATATCCTGACGGGCACCGAGCGCATGAAGCACCGCCCGATAAAGGTGCTGGTTGACGCGCTGAGGTATCTCGGAGCAGATATAGAATACTTAGGCGAGGAGGGATTCCCGCCGCTGAAAATCAAGGGAAAGGCTCTTCACGGCGGCAGAGTGCAGATTCCAGGCAATGTCAGTTCGCAGTATATCTCGGCACTGCTCATGATAGGTCCTGTGCTGAAAGGCGGTCTGGAACTGCAACTAACGGGCGACATCATATCAAGACCATACATCGACCTCACGCTGCATACAATGCACGACTACGGCGCAAAGGCTGAGTGGAGCGACGTGAGAACCGTAGTGGCAGAGCCCACGGGCTACCGCGAGCGGCAGTTTGTCATCGAGAACGACTGGAGTGCTGCCTCCTATTGGTACGAGATGATGGCCATCATGGGCGACTTCACAAGCAACGTGAAACTGTCGGGACTCATCGATGCCTCGCGGCAAGGCGACTCTGGTCTGCGCTACCTGTTCTCGATGCTCGGCGTGAAGACATCGTTCAAGGACAATATCAAGACCGAGCCTACCGAGGCAACGCTGAAAGTGACTCTCTCGATGCTGTCGAAACTTGACTTCGACTTCTCTGGCCAGCCCGACCTTACGCAGACCTTCGTCGTGGCATGCGCCATGATGAACATTCCGTTCCACTTCACCGGACTCTCCACGCTGCGCATCAAGGAGACCGACCGCATCGAGGCTCTGGAGAAGGAGATGCGCAAACTGGGCTTTGTGGTCAAGGACGCCAACGACTCCGAACTGATATGGGACGGCGAGCATTGCGAACCGACTATGGAGCCCATCGACACCTACGAGGACCATCGCATGGCAATGGCATTCGCCGCCGCGTCTATAAGATTCCCGGGACTGATGATTAACAACCCAGAGGTGGTGACAAAGAGTTACCCCGACTTCTGGGAACACCTGAAGCAGGCTGGATTCACAATTGAGGAAATAGATAATTGACAACCGGCAACCGATAGTTGGCGTTTGCCCGACAAAAAAGATATGCTCTATCTCGTAATTGCATTAGTAGTGCTGGGCGCTATCGCCGCCATGCTGGGACTGCTGTCACACAATAAAGACGGCAGTCCAGACGTTATTAATAATAACACAGCAACCTGCGCAACATGCAACGGCAGCGACCCGCGCTGCGAACAGGAGTGCATGATGGAGGCAGCAACGAAACCCATAGAGTATTTCGACGACGAGGAACTGGACAAGTTCGCGGAACGACGCTCCGACAGTTACACCGACGACGAGGCCGAGATGTTCAGAGAAGTGCTTTACACCATGAAGCCAGAAGAGGTGAAAGACTGGTGCCGAAGCCTCACGCTGCGCCGCGTCAGCCTGCCCGACCAGGTCAAGGACGAGGTGATGGTGATAATAGACAGTTGATGTGATTACGCTGAAAAGAAGATAATGAAGGTAAGAGAGCAATATATTGCCGTTGCCATCATGGCGGCACTCGTTTTCACGGCATGTTCCACTCAGAAGAACACGTCGGCAAGCCGCTGGTGGCATTCTTTCAACGCACGATATAATACTTATTATAACGGCGCGATGGCATATATTGACGGCTCGCTCGAGAAAGAACAGGGCAACAAGGACAACTTCACCGAGCGAATACCGCTGTACACCGTAAGCAACAAAAACAGCCGAGAAATAGGCAAAGGAAACTTTGACCGAGCCATAGAGAAAGCACAAAAAGCAATAAAACAGCACAGCATAAAGCGAAAGCCTGAATGGAACAAGAGCCGCAAGAAGACCGACAAGGACAAGGAATGGCTCGCACGACGAGAGTATAACCCTTTCCTCTGGAAAGCATGGATGCTCATGGGACGCGCGCAGTTCCATAAAGGCGACTTCGACGAGGCAGCCTCCACATTCTCATACATGAGCCGACTCTACGCCACACAGCCCGCCATCTACGGCAAGGCTCGTGCATGGTTGGCAAAATGTTACATCGAGTCAGACTTCATGTACGATGCCGAGGACGTGATAACAAAGATGAGACGCGACTCGCTCGACTGGCGAGCCGTTAAGGAATGGGACTACACCTACGCCGACTATTACATCCACACCAACCAGATAGAACAGGCTATACCCTACTTGCGCAAGGTGATAAAACACGAAATGCGACGCAAGCAGAAGGCACGCGAGTGGTATCTCATGGGACAACTGGAGGCAGAACTGGGACATAACGACCTTGCATACAAGGCATTCAAGCGCGTACTGAGACTGAACCCTCCATACGAACTCGACTTCAACGCACGCATAGCAATGACAGAGGTGATGGCAAGAGGAAAGTCGAAGCAGATGATAAGCAAACTGAAACGCATGGCGGCCTCGGACAACAACAAGGACTATCTCGACCAGGTTTATTACGCCATGGGCAACATCTACCTGCTGGACAACGACACGACAAAAGCCATCGAGGCTTACGAGAAAGGCAACACTAAAGCCACAAGAGCAGGAATAGAGAAGGGTGTGCTGCTGCTCAAACTCGGCGACCTGTACTGGGCACGCGAGAAGTTCAGCGATGCCAAGCGATGTTACGGCGAGGCTATTGGTCTGCTCGACAAGGAACGCAAGGACTACGAGGCTCTGTCCTACCGCTCAAAGGTGCTCGACGAACTGGTGCCTTACACCGATGCCATTCATCTGCAAGACTCACTGCAGGCACTGGCAAAGATGTCTGAGACCGACCGCAATGCCGCCATCGACCGCGTCATTGAGGCTCTGAAAAAGAAAGAGAAAGAGGAACGCAGGGCACAACAGGAGCAACAGGCTCAACAACAGCAGGCTCAAAACCAGGGAAACACTGGCAGAGACCAGCAGCAACAACAGACAACACAATCGCAAAACGGGCAATGGTACTTCTACAACCAGATGGCCGTAAACCAGGGAAAGGCGGCTTTCCAAAAGCAATGGGGACGACGTGAGAATGTTGACGACTGGCAACGTGTGAACCGCACGGTGGTGGCACAAGATGACCTCGCCCAACTGACCGACGAACAGCGCGACTCGCTGATGGCGGCAGAGGCTGCTGCCGACTCGATTGCTGAGAGTAAGGTGGACAGTGCGCAGAACGATCCGCACAAGCGTGAGTACTATCTCGCACAGATTCCGTTCACAGAAGAACAAGTGCAGGCAAGCAACCTCATCATCATGGACGGACTCTATCATGCTGGTGTTATCTTCAAGGACAAACTCGACTTCCTGAAGTTGAGTGAGAAACATCTCGTCAGACTCGACAACCATTACCCCGAATACGAGCACATGGACGATGCATACTATCATCTCTATCTGCTCTACCAGCGCATGGGAATGCCTGGAGTGGCGCAATCGTATCTCGCGAAACTACAGAACAAATACCCCGAAAGTCAGTGGACGACACTTCTCTCCGACCCCAAATACGAGGAGAACGCACGCTTCGGAACCATGATTGAAGACTCTCTCTATGCCGCAACATACGAGGCATTCAAGGCCGACCGTCTGGGCGAGGTGAGAAGGAACACCGAAACATCGGAATCGCGGTTCCCGCTGGGTGCAAACCGCGACAAGTTCATCTTCATTGGAGGACTGAGCAAACTGAACAGCGGCGATGCCGAGGGATGTCTCAAGGACATGAACGAGGTGGTGAAGAACTATCCCAACAGCCGCATCAGCGAACTCGCGGGAATGATTATCAACGGAGTGAAGGCAGGACGACAACTCAGAGGCGGCAAGTTCGACATCGGCGACGTATGGGAGCGACGCAGCATAGTGCTCAACGACAGCGACTCAATACAGGCACGTAAGTTCGTTGCCGACCGGCTGACGCCCCATCTCTTCATGCTCGTTTACAGTCCCGACTCTCTTCAGGAGAACCAGTTGCTCTTCGAGATGGCGCGCTACAACTTCACCAACTTCATGGTGCGCAACTTCGACATGACCATCGACGACTTCGAGGGGCTGCACCGCATGCAGATTACAGGGTTCCGCACATACGACGAGGCACTGCAATATGCACGCATGCTATACAAGTACGAGCCTGTGACGAGACTCATAAAGAAGGCGCGTGGAATAATTATCAGCGAGGCGAACCTGCCGTTGCTCGGCACTAACTTCAGTTACAAAGACTATGACAAGTTCTTCGACAAGAACTACAGTCCGCTGAAGCCTTCAACGCAGCAACTGCTCACCGAACCTGCCGAGATAGAATATGAGCCTCCTGTGGAACAGCCCGCACTGCCAGAGGACGAAGACGGCATCTACGGCAACGGCGAAGACAACAGCACCACCATCGACGAAGGCACCGAAGTGGCAATACCCGAGAACGAACAGCCTGCGACTGAAGGCACTGTAATAGAGAAGACCGAGCCAGTGCAGCCCGCAACCGAAGGCACCGTAATCGAGAATGTGGAGCCAACTCAGCCCACAACCGAAGAAACTGTTATGCCAGAGACCAACGTTCCCGTTATCGACGAAACCGAGACCGTGATTGAAGAGACTGGAACCGTTATCGAGGAAACTGGAGAGCCGGCACCGGCAGAAACCGAAACCGTGATTGAAGAGGTGCAGCCAACAGTAGTTGAGACGCCACAACAGCAGCAGCCCGCAACAACAGCACAGCCGCAGCAAGTGCCTCAGCAAGCAGAAGAACCGCAACAGCAGGAAAAACCACAGCAGCAAGAGGAGCCGCAACAGACAGAAGAGCCTCAGCAGACAGAGACCGATGAGGATGTCTTCTACTTCGACGATTTCGGCGATACACCAGCAACTCCTCAGAACAACAATAACAATAAGAACAACGACATCAACCTTGAGGACGAATACTACGACCTCGACGGTTTCTAACATTTAATGAGCATGAGCAACGGACTACTACTTTGGGTTGACGACGAGATAGAACTTCTTCGTGCACACATCATTTTCCTCGAGAAGAAAGGATATGAAGTGGTGACGGTGACCAACGGCACCGATGCCATCGACCAGTGCAACCAGCGCACATTCGACCTCGTTTTGCTCGACGAGATGATGCCTGGCATCAGCGGACTTGAGACGCTGCAGAAACTGAAGGAGATTCAGCCTGCAACGCCAGTGGTGATGGTCACGAAGAGCGAAGAGGAGAACATTATGGACCAAGCCATAGGCTCGAAGATTGCCGACTATCTCATAAAACCCGTCAACCCCGTGCAGATTCTGCTCACGCTGAAGAAAAACATACACCAAAGGCAGATTGTGGCGGAGGTCACACAGAGCGGTTACCAGCAGAACTTCCAGAACATTGCATTGCAAATTGCCAACTGCAGCACCGCTGACGACTGGACAAACATTTACAAACTGCTGGTGCGCTGGGAACTGGAACTTACCAGCGCCGAGAGCAACATGAACGAGATGTTGCAAATGCAAAAGGAGGAAGCCAACAACGGATTTGTGAAATTCATCAAAAACAACTATCTCGAATGGGTGAACCCCAAGACGATGCAGACGGCAGACCGCCCTACAATGAGTCCCGACATCTTCAAAAAGAAGATTTTCCCCCTGCTCACTGCCGGCGAGAAGGTGTTCTTAATCGTCATAGACAACTTCCGCTACGACCAGTGGCGGGTGCTGGCACAAGAGATTGGCGACATGTTCGACATCGAGGAAGACACATATTTCAGCATCCTGCCTACGGCAACGCAATATGCGCGCAACGCCATCTTCAGCGGCCTTATGCCCACACAGATAGCAGAGATGTTCCCCGAACTGTGGGTAGATGAGGACGAGGAGGAAGGCAAGAACCTCAACGAGGAGCCGCTGGTGCGCACTCAGATAGAGCGATTCCGCCGCCGCGACACATTCTCATACCATAAAATCAACGACTCTACGGGAGCCGAGCGATTCCTCGCACAGTTCAACCAGATTAAGCAGAACGACCTCAACGTAGTGGTGATAAACTTCATCGACATGCTCTCACACGCCCGAACAGAGTCGAAGATGGTGCGCGAACTGGCAAACAACGAGTCGGCTTACCGCTCGATAACGCTCAGTTGGTTCCGCCACTCGGTGATGTCAGAACTGCTGAAGGCACTGGCACAGACCGACTTCACCGTTGTCATCACCACCGACCACGGCAGCATACGCGCCAGCAAGCCCGTGAAGATAATCGGCGACCGCAACACAAACACCAACCTCAGGTATAAACTGGGTAAAAACCTCAGTTACAACCCCAAGGAGGTGTTCACCGTAAAGAACCCCGCAGCAGCACAACTGCCTGCGCCTAACCTCAGCACGTCATACGTCTTCGCCACAGGCAACTCTTTCCTCGCCTACCCCAACAACTACAACTACTACGTTTCTTATTATAAAGACACATTCCAGCACGGCGGAATATCAATGGAGGAAATGATTGTGCCGCTCGTAACGCTGCGCGGAAGAAAGAGGAAATAAGAGCGCGACCACCCTATCACTATAAGGACAAGAACAAAAAACATCAGCATACCAGCAAACAATAATGGAAATAAGAATTAAAGACATCAACCAGATAAGGAGCGCGGCACGCCAGTTCATAGACAGCATGCCCGCTGGCAAAGTGTTCGCATTCTACGGCAAGATGGGAGCCGGCAAGACAACATTCATCAAGGCGATATGCGAGGAGATGGGCGTTGACGACGTCATAACCTCACCAACCTTCGCCATCGTCAACGAGTACGAAACCGCAGAGGCCGAAACCATCTATCACTTCGACTTCTACCGCATCAAGAAACTCGACGAAGTGTACGACATGGGCTACGAAGAATATTTCTATAGCGGCAACCTATGCTTCATCGAATGGCCCGAACTGATTGAGGACCTGCTGCCCGACGATGCCACAAAAGTAACCATCGAGGAGGCAGAAGACGGCTCAAGAGTAATCACTTTCTGATTAACGGGAAAGCGACACGACGCATGCTGAAAAGTAAAATAGCCTAAATTGCAAAGTAAAATAGCCTATTTTGGTGACCAAAATAGGCTATTTTACTTTTAGGAATGTTATGAACCGATGTCCGGTTATGCCACTATTGCACTTTAAATCAGTGCCTCGAACTTCTGGCGGAGCACGCTTGCGGGAGCAGAGCCCACGTGGCGGTCAACCTCAACACCATTCTTGAAGAAGATGATTGTAGGAATGTTGCGGATGCCCAGTTCGGCTGCCACATCGTCATTCTCCTCAACATCGCACTTGCCTACAACAAGTTTGCCGTCAAACTCTTCTGCCAGTTGCGACACGATTGGTCCCACCATGCGGCATGGTCCGCACCATGTGGCCCAGAAATCAACTACCAATGGCAGTGAGCCATTCTTGTAACTCTCAAAGTTCTCTTGTGTGATATTTACTTCCATTTTGCTTGTATGTTTATTTGTTCAACAATAATTTCCTGTTCATTTCTATTGCAAAGAGCGTGCCATCAGTGCTTTTGCCATTCGTTCACGTGAGGCATGTCAATTTGTCTCAACGTCGAATACGAATTTGTCGTTGTTTTCGAGGAAACTCACCAACTCATGCGTCAGTTTCACATTCTTCGTTTTCGACCGCAGCGTCACGTAAGTATTGGTCATAGCATCGGCAATCTTGAAATAGACGCCCACATTTCCCGGATTCTCTTCCAACACGCTGCACAACTCCTCAACGCCCTGATCGTCGAGGTCTGTAGAACGCATGGAGATGGTGATATGGTCAATGTGTTTCTCCTTCACTGTGTCCAGAAACTGTATGCTGCCAATAACGAAATTCACATAAGGACTGTTAGGGAAACGCTGAACACACTTGGCCGTGACATACACCGGGTTGCCCTCTTTCAGCATTCCGCTCCATTTGCCCCACTCCTCACGGAACAAGGCAATCTCTCCAGAGCCTTCATAGTCTTCGATAGTGACAAATCCGCACGGCATTCCATTCTTGTCATAACGGGTTCTGACAGTGGTAACTATGCCACCGAGTGTCAGTTGCTGGCGTTTCACCAACTCCTCTTTGTTTTCAAGTTCTGCGCAATGGGTGTTGCACATTTTCTTCAAGACCACCGAATAGTCGTCGAGCGGATGGGCAGAGAGATAGATGCCCACCAGTTCGCGCTCCTTGCTCAGTCGCTCTATGGTGCTCCACGACTCTGCTTCGGGAATCTTGGGATGCACAATCTCCACGTCGTCGAATCCACCGAAGAGCGAGTGCTCCATCTGTTTCTTCGCGTTCATGTAGTTCTGGCCGTAGTTCGCCAGCGACTCAATGAACAACTCGCCCTTACTGCCGGGGGCGAAGAACTGCTCACGCTTTATTCCGAAACTGTCGAAGCCGCCGCTCAGCGCCAGCACCTCGTATGCCTTGCGGTTGACATTGTAGCCCATTCGCTCGGCAAAGTTGAATATCGACGAGAACGGGCCGTTCTTCTCGCGCTCCTCGATGATGGCGTTTGCCGCCGCCTCTCCCATGCCTTTCACTCCTCCGAGTCCGAAACGTATCTCGCCCTTCTTGTTGACACCGAACTTGATGAAACTCTCGTTGACGTCGGGTCCCATAGTATGTATGCCCAGTGCCTTGCACTCGTCCATCAACTTCGTTATTTCCTTGATGTCGTCCTTGCGGCGACTCATGATGGCAGCCATGAACTCTGCCGGGTAGTTTGCCTTGAGATACGCCGTCTGGTAAGCCACCCACGAGTAGCAGGCAGCATGCGACTTGTTGAACGCGTAGGATGCGAACTTCTCCCAGTCGCTCCAGATGGACTCCAGAATCTTCGGGTCGTGGCCGTTCTTCTTGCCGCCCTCGATGAACTTAGGCTTCATGGCGTCGACGATGTCTTTCTTCTTCTTACCCATCGCCTTACGCAGGGCGTCGCTCTCGCCACGGGTGAAGTCGGCCAGTTGTCTGGACAAGAGCATCACCTGCTCCTGATAGACGGTGATGCCGTAGGTGTCCTTCAGATACTTCTCCATGCAGGGGATGGGATACGTGATAGGCTCCTCGCCGCGCTTACGTCGGATAAACGAAGGGATATAGTCCATTGGTCCCGGGCGGTAGAGCGCGTTCATGGCTATGAGGTCCTCGAACACCGTTGGCTGCAGTTGCCTGAGATACTTCTGCATTCCCGTTGACTCAAACTGGAATGTGCCTATGGTGCGCCCGTCCTGATAGAGTTTATATGTCTTTGGGTCGTCAATGGGTATGTTGTCGAGGTCGATGTCTATGCCTCGTGTCAACTTGATGTTGGCGCACGCCTCCTTCAACTCCGACAGCGTTTTCAGTCCGAGGAAGTCCATCTTGATGAGTCCTGTTGACTCGATGACGTGGCCGTCATACTGTGTGCAGTTGGTTTTCGTGCCCTTGAAGTCGGGGTCGTCGGCGGTGGAAAGCGGCACATGGTCGCTAATGGGGTCGCGGCAGATGATGAATCCGCAGGCATGTATGCCAGTGCCTCGCACCGTACCCTCCAGCATCTTGGCATATTTTATGGTGTTCGCCAGTGCCTGGTCGTCGCTTGTCTCCGCTTCTTGCAGTTCCCTAGTGCACTTTATGGCATTGGGCAGATTCATCTTCATACCGTCGGGCAGGCGGTCGGGTATGGCCTTGCACAAGGCGTTCGCCACCGCTATTGGCACCTTCTCCACTCGCGCCACGTCCTTAATAGAGTTCTTTGTCGCCATTGTGGCGTATGTTATAATGTGCGCGCAGTTCTCGTGCCCATACTTGTCCTCAACCCATTTCAGCACCTTTCCGCGCCCGTCGTCATCGAAGTCGGTGTCGATATCGGGAAGAGAGATACGGTCGGGGTTGAGGAAACGCTCGAACAGGAGGTCATACTTCAGAGGGTCTATCTTGGTGATTCCGAGGCAATAGGCCACCACACTTCCGGCAGCGGAGCCACGTCCAGGCCCCACCATCACGCCCAGTTCGTCGCGGGCGGAATTGATGAAGTCCTGCACTATGAGGAAGTAGCCTGGAAATCCCATGGTCTTCATGATGTGCAACTCAAACTTTATGCGGTCGAGTATTTCGTCGGTAAGTTCAGGATAACGTTTCTTCGCGCCCTCGTATGCGAGTTTCGCCAGATAGTCTGCCTCGAACTTTATGCGGTAAATCTTGTCATATCCGCCCAGTTTCTTTATCTTCTTCTCGCCTTCCTCTGGCGACAACTGGTTCTCGCCGTTCTCGTCGGATGTGAACTCGTCGTAGAGTTGCTGCTCAGAGAATTTCTTTCGCCACTCCTCCTCCGTTCCGAACGATTCGGGAATGGGGAAGAAGGGCATGATGGGGTCGCTGTCCAGGCTGTAGGTCTCCACCTTGTCCAGAATCTCGATGGTGTTTGCCATCGCCTCCGGAACATCGCTGAACACCTCCCACATCTCCTCCTTGGTCTTAAACCACTCCTGCTTAGAGTATAGCATTCGTGTGGGGTCGTCGATGTCCTTGCCTGTAGAGAGGCACAGCAAGTGGTCGTGAGCCTCGGCGTTCTCCTGGTCAACGAAGTGGGCATCGTTGGTGCAGACGAGTTTGATGCCGTACTCATGTGCCAGTTCTATGAGCACCTTGTTGGCTTTCTGCTGCAAGGGGAATGTCTCGCGGTTGGCCCTTATCGTGGGGTCTTTCACCTCATGGCGCTGCAACTCCAGATAATAGTCGTCGCCGAAGACGCGTTTGTGCCATTCTATTGCCTCCCGGGCACCCGCTATGTCGCCTTGAAGTATCTTGTGGGGCACCTCTCCCGCGATGCACGCCGAGCACACAATGAGTCCCTCGTGGTGACGCTCAAGGTCGGCACGGTCGGTTCGCGGACGCATGTAGAAACCGTCAACCCATGCGTTGCTCACTATCTTTATCAGGTTTCTGTATCCCGTCTCGTTCTTGGCAAGCACAATGAGGTGGTAGCCGCTCTGGTCTTGCTTGCCCTCCTTCTGCTCTTTCGGACCGTGCTTCGCCACATACATCTCGCAACCGAAGATGGGCTTGAAGGGTTCCAGTCCTTCCTTCTTGCGTTTCTTGTTCACCCCGCCGACATAGTCGTGAAACTCCTTTATGCCGAACATGTCGCCATGGTCGGTGATGGCCATGCCGCGCTGACCGTCGGCTATAGCCTTGTCAACCAGACTCTTAATCTTCGACTGGCCGTCAAGAATAGAATAGTAGGTGTGAACGTGCAGGTGTATGAAGTCTTCCATTTGGTGCTGTTTCTTTTCCGTTTTGAGCGTCAAAGTTACTGCTTTTTATCCACAACGCCAAACAAAAAGCGTCGAAAAATTACTCTTTGTCAATAATATTTCGTACCTTTGCACACGAATTGTGTACATACATACAATTATGGGAAAGAGAATAAAGAAACTTAAGAACGTCAGACTACACCGAGAAGGCACCGATACACTTCTGTATGGAGGTTTCGCAATCATCGCTGTCGCTGTCATCCTGTGGAGAGCGTTCGACACCAAGATACCATTCTGGATTTTCACCGCCATCTTCGGGGCGCTCTATCTCGTCGTGGTGAATTTCTACCGATGCCCGAAGAGATTCTACGACGGCGACACCGCAGGGTTAGTGGTGGCTCCCGCCGACGGAAAAGTGGTGGTGATAGAAGAGGTGGAGGAACAAACCTACTTCCACGACCACCGCATGATGATAAGCATCTTTATGAGTCCGCTGAACGTTCATGCCAACTGGTTCCCCGTTGACGGCAGGGTGAAGTATGTGAAGCACTTCAACGGCAACTACCATAAGGCGTGGCTGCCCAAGGCAAGCGAGGAAAACGAGCATGCAGACACCCTGATTGAACTGGAAGACGGGCGCGAGGTGCTGGTAAGACAGATAGCAGGGGCCATAGCACGCCGCATCGTGACATACGCCAAGGAGGACGAAGACTGCTACATCGACGAGCATCTGGGATTCATTAAACTGGGCTCCCGTGTTGACGTCTTTCTGCCCGCCGACTGCGAGGTGTGCGTCAAGATGAACCAGCCTACGACAGGCGACCAGACAGTAATAGCACGCATATAACACAAATGGCAAACATAATAACACGCAACATTCCCAACTCGATAACATGCTGCAACCTCATCAGCGGTTGCATCGCCACCACATACGCCTTCGCTGGCAACCAGACGATGGCGCTGCTCTTTATAATCATCGGCGCGGTGTTCGACTTTTTCGACGGCATGTCGGCGCGTCTGCTCGGCGTTAGTTCGCCCATTGGCAAGGAACTCGACTCTCTCGCCGACGACGTAACCTTCGGCGTGGCACCATCGACAATGGTTTTCACGCTGTTCTCCACACTCAACTACCCTGCCCTGCTCGAGCCCCTGCGCCACGTTTTGCCCTATGTGGCATTCCTGATGGCGGCATTCTCGGCACTCCGATTGGCAAAGTTCAACCTCGACGAGCGGCAGGCAATGGGATTCATCGGCCTGCCGACACCTGCCAACGCTCTTTTCTGGGGCGCGCTAATCGTTGGTCTCGGAGCCTATCTTGAGCGTCACGACTGGACCATCTACGTCCTTCTGCCCATGCTCCTGTTCTCGTGCTACATGCTGATAGCCGAGATTCCGATGTTCGCACTCAAGTTCAAGCACTGGAGTTGGCAGGGCAACGAAGTGAAGTACATATTCATCATGACATGCATCCCGCTGCTCGGTTTCTTCGGACTCGTGGGTTTAGCCATAATCATTGCATGGTATGTCACGCTCTCCATCATCGTTTGGAAACTCAACAGTAAAAAACAAGAAAACTAAAAGATATGACGGCTTTCCTGAAACTTATACTCATAACGATAATAATCATCATCGTTGCGGTGGCTATCGTTTTCTTATGGCTCTACCGCAAGGTGAATAGTTTCACCCGTACATTCACGGGCGGAAACAAGAGCGGACGTTCGCAACGACGCAGTGGCGGCGGACGCACTTATGGCAACCAGGAAGGTGTCATCGATGCCCGTTCTCCCGAGCAGGCAAACCGCAAAATCTTCAAGGACAACGAAGGCGAATACGTCGATTTCACTGAGGTTGACGAATAGGCAAGTCATTATATCTCATCAGGTAAAATAGGCTGTTTTGGAAAGTAAAATAGCCTATATTGCTGAGTAAAATAGCCTATTTTACTTTTCGATACATGATATACGGTAAAATGAAAGGGCATGAATCGGGTTGCGATTCATGCCCTTTTGCTATGCGATAAGGCATCTTTCATTGTGCGAAAGAGCATCTTTCGGGATGCGAAACGGCATCAATGGTGAACCAAGGTGCCTATTTCCTCGCCGTCGATGACCTTCTTGAGGTTGCCCACAACATCCATATTGAAGACGTAGATGGGCAGGTTGTTGTCGTTGCACATGCAGATGGCACTGAGATCCATGACCTTCAGTCCGCGTGCCAGCACCTCGTCGTAGGTGATGTCGGTGAACTTCGTTGCCGTAGGGTCTTTCTCCGGGTCGGCGGTATAGATGCCATCGACACGTGTTCCCTTGAGCATCACGTCCGCCTCTATCTCCAGACCGCGCAGCGAAGAGCCAGTATCGGTGGTGAAATATGGTGCTCCCGTTCCTGCCGAGAAGATGCATACGAAACCCTGTTCCAGTGCGTCGATGGCGCGCCACTTGCTGTAGAACTCGCCTATCGGCTCCATTCGAATGGCTGTGAGCACCTTGTTCTTGCAGCCAATTGCCGAGAGCGCGCTGCTCAGAGCGAGCGAGTTGATTACTGTGGCGAGCATTCCCATCTGGTCGCCCTTCACACGGTCGAAGCCTTTCTGTGCACCACTGAGTCCGCGGAAGATGTTTCCACCGCCGATGACAATACCTATCTGCACTCCCATCTCGCTGATTTCCTTAATCTGACGTGCATAGTCGCCCAGTCGTTCGGGGTCGATGCCGTGCCCCTGTTTACCCATCAGGCTCTCACCCGAGAGTTTCAATAGAATTCTTTTGAATCGTGCCATAGTCTATTCTTATTTAGTTAATTCGTTATTTCGGTATTACGTTATTACGGAAATCCGGTATTTCGACATTATTATATTATATCACAAACTGCACTTCCTTGAATGCATAACTGCGCAGATTGCCAGCCTTGTCGCGCAAAACGAGGTGACCGTCGTCCTCAACGGTAACAAGTTCCGCCTCTAAGTCGCCATCGGCATCGCGATAGTCAAAGAAGCCCTCGCGGCGATACAGATGACGGCGGTACTTCTCGCGTATCTTGTCGCGGCGGAAGTGCTCCAGTTGCCAAACGAAGAGGTCGATGATGCCATGAAGCACCTCCTCGCGATTCCATTCCTTCCCCTCCAACTGCGCCATAGACACAGGGTTGGGAGCGTCGCTTCGGAACTCCGTTTGGTTGACATTCAGCCCTATCCCGATGACGCAATCCCTGATATGATTGCCCGCCAGACGGTTCTCTATCAGTATGCCGCCTATCTTCTGGTCGCCCACATAGATGTCGTTCGGCCACTTGATATACACTTCCTCGCTGAGCATCTGCGCCAGATACTTGCGTATGGTGGCTGCGATGGCCATCGAAAGGACATACTGCTCGTGCGCAAGCACATGCTCGGGATGCAGCAGAATGCTGAACGTCAGGTTCTTGCCGCACTCACTCTCCCAGTGGTTGGTGCCCTGTCCCCGTCCGGCATGCTGGAAGTCGGTCCATGCCACCACCATCTCCTCGCCGCCCTCATACTGGCGCAGGAAATCGTTGGTGGACCCCACCTCTTCCAAATAGATGTACCTCGGTTGTATCATATCGAGGACAAAGTTACGAAAAATATCCAATATTAATTGCTATTAATTGAAAAAATCAACTATCTTTGCAAGCATATATAATATGATTTATCGAAAAAACTTATGAAAAAGATTGCATTAGTATTTCTTGTTATCTGTTGCTGTTTATCGGCCAATGCTCAAGAAACAGATTCGCTGGAGACTCTGAATATTCCTGTAATATTGGTCGATGGAGTCGAAGTACAAAGTCTGGACAGCATAAGTCCAGATGATGTTATAGAAATCAAAATCATTAAGGATAAAAAAGCCATGGAATGTTTTTATCCTCGTGTTGGAGGAATAATATATATAACGACCAAGTCGAAGAAGTTTCTTTCCAATATTAAACGAGAGTATAAGCAGAACATAGAAGAAAACAAAAAGAGAAAGAAGGACGGCGAAATTTATATTAGGTAGAGGGCTATTTCTAATTTTAAATACTTTGCAGCATGACTGACGAAGAAAGACAAAAGGACGAGCAATACATGCGGCGCGCGCTGGACGAGGCACGGCAGGCATTGGAGGAGGGAGAAATTCCTATCGGGGCAGTTGTCGTAGCCAAGGGAAGTATTATCTCGCGAGCACACAACCAGACTGAGACGCTGAACGACGTTACGGCTCATGCCGAGATGCTCGCCATAACGGCAGCGGCTAATGCGCTGGGCGGGAAATATCTCACCGACTGCACCCTGTATGTCACGGTGGAGCCATGCCCGATGTGTGCCGGTGCAATAGGATGGGCGCAGGTGCCTCGCATTGTCTATGGCGCTGCCGACGAGAAACGCGGGTATCACCGCTTTGCCCCTAACGTGCTTCATCCCCGTGCAAACGCAGTTGGCGGCATCCTCGAAGAAGAATGCCGCCAACTGATGCTTGACTTCTTTAAAAGTAGAAGGTGAGTATTTTTTTTTAGGAGTTCCTAAGTTTAGAAGTTTAGGAGTTCAGGAATTCAGAAGTTTGAAGGTTCAGAATTCCGAAACTCCTGTAAAACTACTTCACTTCGATAACGAGATACTTGCTGGTGCTCCAGAATGTCTGCGGGTCGGTGATGCGCAGCACATACTGTCCCTTTGCATCCTTATCGAGCACATAACTGCTTGATGGGTGAGAAGTTCTCATCTCTGCCTTCTTAGAGTAGAGTTTTATCTCCTTCTGCACACGGATGTCAATCTTCGTGAAGTAACTCTTGTTGAAGTTACCCTGCAGCACATGTCCGCCGTCGAGGATGCCCTCTTCCTTCAGTTCCTTCTTTGTTCCGAACACATACCATGCGGTGTTCAGTTGCTGGTCTTGGTTAGAAATGGTGGCACTCTTCTGCTCGCTCTCTGTCTTCAGATTGCTGACGTCGGTGTTGAGGTTAGAGATGGTCTCGTCGAGTTCTGTGATATGGATGTCTTTCTTGTCAAGTTCCTCGCGCAGGTTCTGCAGTTCGATGTCCTTCTGCTCGAGTTGCTTAGTAAGGTTCTCAACGGTGCGCTTCAGTTGGTCGCCCTTGAAAGTGCTCTCGCGCAACTGCTTGCGCAGTTTGTCGAGCAGTTCACGGTTCTGGTCCATGCGCTCCTGAATGAACTTTACGTCCTCCATGATTTTCTGCTTCTGGTTTGCTCCCTCGCCAGCACGTGCGAGAGTGACGCGTCCTTCTGCCTCGCTGATTTCACGCAATCCCTCATTGATGTCGTTGAGAGTTCCCATGATATCGTTGATTTCGTTCTCCTTCTGTTCAACAATTCTCTGCAGCGAGTCGCTCATCGTAGCACCCGGAGCATTAGACACTTTGTTACCTGTACATGCAGCCAGCGTCAAGACAGCGACTGCAAAAAACAACAATTTCTTCATTTCTTATTTGTTTAAAACCTATATGATTTGATTAATCTAGTCGTTTCTGAATATTACTCATTCTTCCCAGCCACCACAACGACGAACTCGCCGCGCGGTTCATGCTCCTTGAAATGGGCTATCACCTCCGCCAACGTGCCTCGCACGCTCTCCTCGTGCACCTTTGATATCTCGCGGCAAGCACTGACATGCCGCTCATTGCCAAACACCTCGGCGAGTTGCTCCAGCAACTTCACCACCCGATATGGCGACTCATAGAACACCATAGTGCGCTGTTCGTCGGCGAGAGCCTTGATGCGCGACTGCCGTCCTTTCTTCTGCGGAAGGAACCCTTCGAAGCAGAAACGGTCGCAGGGCAAGCCGCTCGACACCAGCGCAGGAATCATTGCCGTGGCACCAGGGAGGCACTGCACCTCGACACCTGCATTGACCGCCTCGCGTATGAGGTAGAAGCCAGGGTCGCTGATGCCTGGAGTGCCCGCATCGCTGATAAGGGCTATCGTGGCTCCTGCCCGCAGTCGTTCAACGATGCCGGCACTGGTGCCGTGCTCATTGAACTTATGGTGAGACATCAACTGGTTCTTTATCTCGAAATGCTTCAGCAAGATGCCCGACGTGCGGGTGTCTTCGGCAAGCACGAGGTCGGCCTCCTTGAGAATCCGGATGGCCCGAAGCGTCATGTCCTCCATATTACCCACTGGCGTGGGAACAACATATAATATGCCCATAACAGGGGGCAAAGTTAGTATAAACATATTAAACTGCCAAACAAATTACATTTTTTAAACAAACACCTCGCCTCTCGCCAAACATCATTACCTATAAATTTTCATAAAAACTTGCTCCTTTGAATTGCAATTTGTATTTTTGCAGAAAAATAAAAAGGAAAGAGCAATGACAGACAACATAACCGGCGAGTTTCGCCGTCACGGGAGAATAGAAGTGATTTGCGGGTCGATGTTCTCGGGCAAGACCGAGGAACTGATACGCCGCCTGAAGCGCGCGAAGTTCGCCAAGCAGCAGGTGGAGATATTCAAGCCGTCGATAGACACACGCTATTCGGATGTTGATGTGGTGAGCCATGACCAGAACACCATTCAGAGCACACCGATAGACTCGTCAAGTTCGATACTGCTGCTGGCAGGAGACAACGAGGTGATTGGCATCGACGAGGCACAGTTTCTCGACAGCGGGCTCGTGGATGTGTGCAACCAACTGGCCAACCGTGGCATAAGGGTAATCATTGCCGGACTCGACATGGACTTCAAGGGCAAGCCCTTCGGCCCGATGCCCGCGCTGTGCGCCATTGCCGACGACGTGACAAAGGTGCATGCCATCTGCGTAAAATGCGGTTCGCAGGCGTATGTCAGCCACCGCCTTGTGGCAAGCGACAAGCGCGTGCTGCTCGGAGAGACACAGGAGTACGAACCTCTCTGCCGCGAGTGTTACCAGAAAGCAGAGAACGATAAGTCGTAACCGTTCTTCGTAATTAAGTATTCGCATCTCAAAACCCATAATATGTTTGAGCAGAAAATAACCTTCGACCGACTGATAAGATGGATTATCACCACGCTAATAATAATAGCAGTGATATTTGTCATCGACTATCTCAGCAATGTGCTGCTGCCGTTCTTCGTCGCATGGCTGCTGGCATATCTCATACATCCACTTGTGAAGTTCACACAGTATAAACTGCACGTGCCAACGCGTGCACTGAGCATCGTTGTGTCGCTGATATTCATCATCGCCGTGATTTTCGGAGTGTGCTACCTCATCTTCCCGCCGATGATAGAACAGTTTGAGAAACTGGGAGTGCTCATCACACGCTATGTCCAGGACAAGACAGACACTAACAACATATCGCAGGCCATACAGGAATGGCTGCGCGAAAACAATCAGCAAATACAGGACTTACTGAAGCAGAAGGACGTTACAGACGCCATAAAGAGTTTGGTGCCGGGAGTGTTCAACATGCTCGGGCAGACCGCCAACATCATAATAAGCATCGTGGCTTCGCTCATCACCTTATTATATATGTTCTTCATACTGCTCGACTACGAATACCTCACCACCAACTGGATACGCATTTTCCCGAAGAAGAGCCGACCCTTCTGGCAAGGACTGGCTGGCGACGTTGAGCGAGAACTGAACAACTACATCCGCGGGCAAGGTCTTGTGGCACTCACCATGGGAATACTCTTCTGCATCGGATTCACCATCATCGACTTCCCTATGGCTATAGGTTTAGGAATACTCATCGGAATAATGGACCTCGTGCCCTATCTGCACACCTTCGCACTCATTCCAACGGCATTCCTGGCACTACTCAAGGCGGTTGACACTGGGCAGAACTTCTGGATGATTCTCGGTGCTGCCGTCGCCGTGTTCTGCATCGTACAGGTGATTATCGACCTCATCGTGACACCAAAGATAATGGGCAAGGCAATGCGTCTGAACCCAGCCATACTGCTGCTTTCACTGTCTGTCTGGGGCGCGCTCCTCGGTTTCATCGGACTCATCATAGCACTGCCTCTCACCACTATCATCATGGCCTACTATAAGCGCTACATCACGAAAGAGGAAGACGAAGAAGAGGAGGAAGAGAAACTAAATGAGCCTCGGAAAAGCATCTTCAGCAGAATATTAAAGCGTAAGGAAACTTTGAAAGAGATGAGCGCCAAAGCAACAGAAACGACAAATGCCGATGCCGCAACAACCACTACCGCAACAGAAGAAAATAAAAAAAGCACCGAATAATTTTGCCGTTTCAAAAAAACATCGTACCTTTGCACGCGATTTAAAAATCGCTTGCGATTGTTGGGCTACGCCTCAACAGAAAACAGTTTTCTGCATTCGGCTTGCACCAAAATTGCACCCGCTTTCATAAGCAACCATTTAAGGTCGATCCGTTAGCTCAGTTGGTAGAGCACAACACTTTTAATGTTGGGGTCTTGGGTTCGAGCCCCAAACGGATCACATCCCAAAACAGGTAACCAATTGAATTTCAATCGGCTATCTGTTTTTGTTCGTCTCAAATGAACACATTTGCACCACCAAATATCAGTCTCGAAACCTTCAACTGTAGCACGGGTACTGTTTTATCCCTTATTCAAATATCTAAAACTCCTAGGCAACCGATTTTTACTTATTCATTTTCGTCCATAATGATATAATTAATATTTTATCTAAGATAATTAAGGTTCATTCGACATTTCGAGTGATGCGGTGAACCTAACAATATTATTTCAAACTCTCAAAGACTGTAGTCTCATTTCATTGATTCTCTCTCCAACCATTCTATTGCTTCCTCGATATCGTGACAGACAATGGTTTCCAAAGCATCCTCTCGTTTTTTCAATTGTTCCAAAAGCTCGCTCTTGGAAAGGGGAATATTCTCTTCGTAGGGATTAGAAATCTCATGAAGGTTCACTACTTGGTCGTTGATGTATTCGGCAAATTGTTTCTTCTCCAATCTACTTAATTCATCATATATTTGTTCAAATTGCTGTAAATCCATTGTTTCAAATTTTAAGGAATATAAATTTATGGATTATCATATTCATATTCTTGATACTCCTGAATAATGTCACGAACGCTGTCAATATCACAGAAGTTATCAAGCAATTCAGAAATCGTCATGTTGCGGTCGTAAAGAAGTTCTAACATAATCTCTTCGGTTTCTACATCCTTTACGAGCATCTGACGAGAAATACCAATAGCGTCCCTGAGTTCCCCCAAATGTCTTTTCAGGAAAAGACGCTGATCAACCGATGTTAAACTTCGGAACGCATCTTGCAATTGTTCTATATCCATACCCTACACTGTTTTAAGTTATTTTACGTTTTACATATAATGTTGCTTCCTTCTCTTTTGGCGTACAATAATTCAGATACAGTTCTTCATTTTCTACTTTAAAGCGCTTGCTATCAAAATGCATAGTAGTTTTTGCCGGTATCTTTTTTATGATGAATTGATCTGTATCTAAAGCATCAACACCTCTCGATAGCATCTCCTCTAATATTTTTTCCCTTACGGCCAAGATTTTTTCTTCCGTTTCTTCTTTTAGCGCTATAAGTCGTGAGAGTTCAGTCTCATAGTCTTGTTCAAACCAATCGTCTTCCACCTCTTCTGATTCAATCCATTCTTCCACTTGCTCTTCTGTTAATGGATTCATTTCTATTTTCTTAATAAACTCCAATGCAAAGGGGTCAGTTTTTATCGCCCACTTGTTTATTGGATAAAGCAAGACAAGGCCTTCTAACGACCGGCATCTGCTGAGAGCAACATATACCTGACCGGGCATAAACGAGCGGTGAACATCCAAAATGACATTGTCGAAAGTCAGTCCTTGGCTTTTATGAACAGTTATGGCCCATGCAAGTCTGATAGGATATTGCTTGAATCTTCCTATCACATCATCTACTATTTGTGTTCCTTCGATGGTCTGCCCATCTTCAGTTTCCACAAAATTTTCAACAACAGAATACTTAATATTCTGCCATTCTATGGGTTCAACTTTAATGACCTGTCCATCATCAGACTTCTTAACCATAATAGAATTGTCCCCTAAATCTTCGACGATTCCTAGCAAGCCATTATAATAACCTTTGTCTATATTGTTCTTGATGAAAATTATATGTGCACCGACTTTTAGCTCCAACTCTTTTACATTAGGGTATGCAGAAGTGGGGTAATCTCCTTCTATAGATGCCGTAAAACGTTTTATTTCACCGTCCAGTTTACCCAATTCTTTCTGATTCAGCTCATCAACTTGTCCGTTATGTGTGTAAATACGGATATATTTGTCATTGTCACCAGGCTCAAAATTTTCAATCACTCGAGCATTGAGCTGATTTATCTCATCTAATGTTACTTTCTTCTCCCTTACGTGATTCAGTAACTTTAAAAATACTTTATCTTGCTGGCGGTATACTTTCGCGAATTCTATAGAGGCAAAATCCGCTTGCTGGTATACCTTGCTGTTAAAGAAATAGAGACCCTCATAATGACCTTTCAACGGTTCCAGTTCTTTCGAGTCTATAGGCGGCAACTGGAGCACATCTCCCATCAGCACCATCTGAACGCCTCCGAAGGGACGATTGTCTCTCCTGTAATACCGTAGTGCGTCATCTATTTTGTCTAACAAGTCGGCTCGGAGCATCGACACCTCATCTATCACTATAAGTTCCAGACTCTTTATCAGGTCTCGGCTTTCCTCCTTCAGTTCTTTTTTGTAATGTGTCACTCCTGGAATAAAAAAGGAGAAATCAAACTTGAAGAAAGAGTGAACGGTAACACCTCCCGCATTTATAGCAGCCACCCCCGTTGGTGCCAACACGACCATGTTCTTTGGTTTATCCTCCTTCAGCTTACGAAGAAATGATGTTTTCCCAGTCCCTGCCTTTCCCGTGATGAAAAGATTCTTTGAAGTCTTGTCTATGATACGACGTGCAAGTTCTTGATTGTTCATGATTAAGATACCTGTCAATTGAAACAACTACTGTATTCCGATACAAAAATAACAAAAAATGAAGATATAATGAACAATAATAAAAGAAAAATATTATTTTTGCACAAAATAACAATAATCAATTGTTTAAAGTCTTGTATAAACAGGGAAATCTAAACCATCTAAAATGATAGACAGATCGACTATAGACAAAGTGATTGCGACCTCTAATGTGAAAGATGTTGTTGCTGAGTTCGTAAAACTCAGAAGGTCCGGACAGTCGTACAAGGGCCTTTGTCCTTTTCATCATGAAGACACGCCTTCGTTTTACGTTTGGCCACAAAAAGGTTCATGGCATTGCTTTGGATGTGGTGAAGGCGGTGATGTCATTTCTTTCATTCAGAAAAAAATAGGGATTTCATATCCAGAGACTATTAAATGGCTTGGAGAGAGATTTGGTGTTGAGGTAACCGAGCAACAGCTGTCTGACAAAGAACGCCAGGCACAAAAGAAACGTGAGTCTTTATATATCCTGAACGATTATGCTGCTAAGTATTATTCTGCAGCACTTGATAATGAAGAAGAAACATCATGCCGTGAGTATCTTAAGGGGCGTGGAATCTCGGAAGAAACTGCCATAACATTCCGTCTTGGGTATGCACTTCAGCAGTATCAGGCTTTTTCCAGGACTGCAGTCTCAAAAGGTTTCTCTGAAGCGAATTTGCTGGATATCGGACTTTCTTATAAAAACAAGAGAGGAGAACTTGCTGACAGATTCTACGACCGACTGGTTTTCCCGTGGATAGACTCTTCAGGACGCATTGTCGCTTTTGGAGGCCGCAAAATAGTTGCAGGAACAAAAGGCATTGACCAAAAATACATCAATTCCAAAGAATCTGAGATTTTTCATAAAGGCAATGAACTTTATGGTATCTGGCAGGCGAAGGAAGCAATCCGAGAAAAGGATCTAGTCTATTTAGTAGAAGGATATTTTGACGTTATTGCCATGTACCAAGCTGGCATCCATAATGTCGTGGCCAACTCTGGTACTGTCTTAAGTCAGCATCAAGTAGATTTGTTGCGTCGCTTCACGAAGAATATAGTTGTAATCTACGATGGCGACGAGGCTGGACAGCATGCAATTGAGCGTTCTTCAAAACTGCTTCTGCAGGGTGGTATGAACGTGAGTGTGGTAATCTTAGAAGACGGAAATGATCCCGATAGTTATATTAAGGAAAAGGGGCAAGAAGAATTTCTGAGTTATCTGGCTCAGAACACCCAGGATGCCATTTCCTATCAAATAGAGTATATGCTTCATACTGAAGAACCTCCTGTAATCTACTCTCAAAAGCTGTCAGCTATTTTGAAGGAAATCTCGTTTATTCAGAATCCTGTTCAGCAAGTCGTCTATTTGCATAGATGTGCAGAAAAGACAGGTATCGGCCAAACAATCTTATACAAGTTGTTAGAGAATTTCAAATGACAGCTCATATTAGCAATTGGACAATGAGTAGTTAAGTTCCCTTAATTCCGCAACACTATAATTTAACTTTATTTATAAGTTCCTGAGCAACAAAAAGTTGCCCAGGATTTTGCCATGTCAGAATTTTCACTTATCTTAGTGTTGCAAAAAGAAAACAAGCAAA
>Ga0256404_1001003_pt1 | contig 71659 bp, 69 predicted proteins | sample RumenRJG_01DNA_FD_185990 | JGI IMG/M metagenome (GOLD analysis project Ga0256404, IMG submission 185990) | Bovine rumen microbial communities from Lethbridge, Alberta, Canada - RJG_01 | ecosystem: Host-associated > Mammals > Digestive system > Stomach > Rumen | place: Canada: Alberta | collected... | reverse complement strand
ATATCCGGAGCGGCACATACTTTTTTATCTGCCGCTCAGCTTTGCTATACCTTCTTTTCTCTTTGTCAACTTGTAATTTGCCTATTGACTTTTCTTAGCAGGTTTCTCATTAATAACTCATTAAATTTGATAATTACCGTTCTCGATTTCGGTAATCATATTTACGCGCTTTTCGTGTCTGCCGCCGTCAAAGGGAGTGCTCAGGAAGATTGAAGCGAGCTTCACGGCTGTTGCTTCATCAATAACTCTGCCGCCCATACACATAATATTGGCGTTGTTATGACGGCGAGTCATCTCTACACAAAATTCATCCGTGCATACAGCGGCGCGAATACCTTTTACTTTGTTGGCAGCCATGGATACGCCGATGCCGGTACCGCAGCAAATGATGCCGAGTTCGGCTTTGCCGTCAGCAACGTTCTTCGCTACTTGATAAGCGTAAACGGGATAGTCGACGCTTTCTTCGGTATAACAGCCGTAGTCGGTGTACTCGATTTTATTCTCCTTCATATACTCGATAACGGCGTTTTTGATTTGCAGACCGCCGTGGTCACATCCAATTGCAATCATGATAAACCATCCTTTTCTGATAATTTTGCGTTTCGCTCTCTCTCTGCCTGAGACAGTCTGAGATAGCCGGGCATGAGAGCCGCAGAGGTGATCTGTTCTCCCCTGTTGTATTTCTCAAGAGCCGCGAAGGCAACCGCAGAAGCTCTTTGATACCTGAGGTGTTCCGGCGCGAGACGAATTGAGGAATCGTCTGTTGCTTTAAAAACCAGATGCGCACCGTCGCCGACAAGAATCACTTCTCGGTCAAGTGCATTTAATTCTGTGAGCAAATCAGCGATTGAGATCGCTCTGTCGTCGCAAATACGTTCGACCACATCGTATCGCACATGAAATAACGCGTTATAGACCTGATTGCGTCTGGCGTCCATACAGGCACAAATGTATGCGGATTGTCCGACAAACAAATATGCCATGCTTTCCGGTGTTGAGACCGCAATACAGGGCTTGTCCGCGGCAAATGCCATTCCCTTAACAGCGCTGACGCCGATACGAACTCCTGTAAAGGAGCCCGGGCCGTTGTTGACGGCATAAGCGTCAATGTCCGAGGCTTCTTTTCCGCTGATCTTCAAAACGGATTCAACCATCGCCATCAACGTTTGGCTGTGAGTTAAGCCGGTATTTATATAATAATCAGCAAGAATTTTTCCATCCTCCAGTAAACAAACCGAAGCGGGCGTTGCGGAAGAATCAACAGATAGCATCAGCATATTCATCCAACCCTTCTATCTCAAATAGTCTTTTGTTTTCATCATCGTTTTTTTGGATGCGAATACGGATCGCGTCAGATTCAAGCTCACTTTCGATGTTCTCGCTCCACTCTATGACGATGACGCCGTTGCCGATGTAGTCATAGTAGCCGGTGGAAAACAGATCGTCCGCGTCGGTGATACGATACATATCAAAGTGGTAGACAGGATATTTGCCGTTGTACGCGTTCACAATCGCAAAAGTAGGGCTGCTGACGCCGTCGGTCACACCAAGCCCCTCGCATAATCCGCGGGTAAACGCGGTTTTTCCTGCGCCGAGATCGCCGAAGAGCGCTATCGTCTCATTACCCGAGAGGATCGCGGCAATCTTTTTTCCGAGCGATTCTGTCTCAGCGGAAGAAGCGGTTATCTTTTTTATCATACTTTTCTCCATAGGACATAGACGTCCTCTGTCTTTTACATTATCAATTTTATATTCTATCACATCGAAGTCGTGAAATAATGCTGTAGGATAAAATAAAAAAAATATTACAAATATTTATCTTGTAATTACTTTATTGTTTCACTATAATAAAGATGAAATAAGCTTGAAAGGATCTATATGGCGAAAATCATCAAAGGTTTGACAAAGTTTTTCACAAAATCCGACGTTATTCTGTGGCTGCTCGCGATCGCGGCAAGTGTTTACAGCCTGATGCTGATTAACTCAATGCAGCGTGCCTCTGACTACAGCTATATGACGCCGCAGATTCTGGCGCTGACGCTTGGTTATATCGCGGCGGTCATCATCACACTGATCGACTACGAATCGATCTCGCGCATGTGGATTCCGCTGATGATTTTGTCATTGCTTCTGCTGGCAATTGTTTTCGTATTCGGACGAAACGTCAGCGGAACGGATGACACCGCGTGGATTACACTTCCGGGCGGGATATCGTTCCAGCCGTCGGAGCTGGTAAAAATCTTTTTTATCATCACCTTCTCAAAGCATTTACAGCTTTTAAAAGACAATGATATGCTGCACAGCCTGGTCGGTGTTATCACTCTTTTGATTCATATGGCGATTCCTGTCGCGATGATCCATATGCAGGGCGATGACGGTACGGTACTGATCTTCCTCTTTATGTTCCTGATTATGTCCTTTGTCGGCGGTGTACAGCTCAGATACTTTCTGATTATGCTGCTTCTCCTGGCTGCCGGTATACCGATCTTTTGGAACTACTTTCTCAACGACGAGCACAAAAACCGTTTTACCGCGATATTTGATATCGACGGTAACGCGATGAAAACCTATGGCTGGCAGCAATACCAAGGAAAAGTCAGCGTTGCTTCCGGCGGTTTGAGCGGATCGGGACTGGGCAACGGAGCCCGCGTCGCCTCGGGTATTGTTCCCGAACAGGAGAATGACTTTATCTTTACCGTTGCCGGTGAAGAGCTGGGATTTATCGGATGTCTGCTGCTGCTGTTTATTCTGCTCGCGATCTGCGTGAAGATCGTCCTCGACGCCATGTCGGCGCGGGATTATCTCGGCAAGATGATCTGCATCGGCGTATTCTCCATGATCGGTGTTCAAACGGTTATTAACGTCGGCATGGTTCTCGGTCTGTTGCCTGTTGTCGGCATTACATTACCGTTCTTTTCCTCAGGAGGTACTTCTCTGTTATCTGTGTTGATAGGAATCGGATTGGTTCAAAGCGTTTTTTATCACAAAGACGCCGTTGACACGCCACAGGGAAAACTGAAGAATAATCGCTACAAATATATGAATCCTTCAGTTCATTACTGATATACTGTTACATATGAAAACGCACTACTTCGAAAGGTAGTGCGTTTTTTCGTACGGTTATTTTTTGGTGACATTCACGTTGACGGTGTAGGTTCCGTAAATCCAACATTCGGCGTAATCTGATCCGTAGGAAATCTTAAGCGGAACCGTCAAAGACATTGTTTTACCGGCTTTTGCATCATCCAGCAGCCCGGTGTAATCCGTTGTCGCGGTTATATCTGACGCCGATATGCTGTTAATCAGATCTTCGGGACCGCAGACGGTAATATCAACGGTATTGGAAGAAACCATCTCCGTAGTATACTTGGTAGTATCTATGATGTTGGAAACCTTTGCGCTTATCGTGGTGGATTGGTACGAAGTTAAATCAGTAGTGATAGTTGCTGAGGTTTCACCGGAAACAACTTTACAGCCGGAAGGAAGGGTAATATCAAATTTTTCGGTAACGCTCTCGTTCTTATACTTCGTAAAGTCCAGCGTACCGATGGTAAGCTTGCTGTCTTTGATCTTGTCGAGAGTTTCCTGAGGGCCTGCCACACGGATCGTGGAAGGGCTGATCTCGATCTTGGGATTATCAGAAGGAGCGTTCGAGGTGTCAACGCTCAAAGAAACCGTCTTGATCGGCAGAACCGTTACACTGACTTCAATACTGTCAACATCACAGGAACAGTATTCTAAATAGAGGTCGTTTCCATCTTCGTCAAGAAAAGTCAGCTTTTCTTCTTTTGAGGTAACGTCCTCTGTCAAGGTGTCGATAACAGCAACGGATTTAATTTCGTTAACCTCAGTCTCAGGGCCCGTGACAATAACCTTTGATTGGGACAGAGCTGCGTTGGCGTAATTGTTCTTTTCATCGTCATGTTCAACGGTGATCTGGTTGTCGATGGTAAACTCAGCCTGCTTTTCACGATCGACATAAACCGTGATATTGGAAGGCGTTACCGAGTCAATCGTGTAGTTGGATTTGATGCCGGTCTGTTTTGCGACAATCGGTAAATTGTGGTAACCGGGAGACAACAACGACGCATTCTGTGTTGCGACAGCTTGGATGTCGGTTGAGGTAACGGTACTGGTAGCCATCAGGTTGCCTTTGACAACAACGGTGGCAGACAATCCGTCCGCGCCGAAAAGCTTCAGGTCCTCTTTTTGAGCATCCTCAGGCAGTTCAACAATGATCGGAACATCGACAGAAGCAGTTCGGTTTTCGGAGTTAGACGACAAGTTGATGATGAACCATGCGGATACCGCAATCAGGAAAGCCATCACCAAAAGCGTGATATTATGGGAAAAGAATCTTGATAATAGGGACTTTTCTTTTTTATTATTCATCGCCCTTCTCCTTTCTGCTTTTGAATAATCCAGAAAACAGATTAGAGCGATCGCTTTCCCCGGTGACAACCAGCTTAACCAACTCGTCGTACAATGTGTTGCGGGTGTAGTCGCGGGTAAGAAGACCGTTCAAAGCGATCGAAATACTGCCGGTTTCCTCCGATACAACAACAACGACAGCGTCGCACTCTTCGCTGAGACCGATTGCGGCACGATGACGGGTGCCCAGCGACTGGCTGACATTAAGGCTGTTTGTTAAAGGAAGTATACATCCGGCGGCAAGGATATGACCGTTTCGGATGATGCAGGCACCGTCATGCAGCGGCGCTTTATTAAAAAAGATATTGCCGATTAAGGCGGGAGAGGTATCGCTGTTGATATAGGTACCGGTACCCGCGATTTCGCTGAGCATGCTCTCACGCTCAAAGACAATGAGCGCACCGGTCTTGGATTTTGAGAATACAGCGCAGCTGTCGGCTACATCGCTGATCGCCTTCATGGTGGGAGATTCAGTGGTTTGAGACGTGTTGACAATGTTTTTCAGCGTGATATTACTTCTGCCCAGTCGCTCCAGACCCTGCCGCAGTTCCGGCTGGAAGATGATGATAATAATGATCGCGGAAAACTGGAAGATCGAAGATAAAATATAGTTGACCATTGTCAGCTGAGCGATACCGGAGATCGCGTAAACGACAAGCAACACAACAACACCCTTAATCAGCTGGCCGGCACGACTCTGCCTGAGCAGCTTAAAAAGGTAATACAGGATCAACGTGATAATAACAATATCAATGATGTCTTTGAATTGAAAAGATCTTAATGTAGCCCAGAAGGTGGACACAATGTTTTCCATAAAAGCTTCCTTTCGAAAAAGCGCTATGCTTTTCCTCTATTCCCATCCGCAAAACATGCAGAATATCCTTATTTGTTTCTCAAACTACTACTCATATTATATATGATTAAATTTATTGTAACACACGCTAAATGTGATTTCAAGCCGATTAGCGGAATTTCCTTAAAGAATTGACGAGTATGTTTATATCCATTTGCGTTGTGAAGACAGAAGGAGCAATCCTGACAGTACCTGAGGATAGCGTACCGACAGATTTGTGAGCGATTGGGGCGCAGTGTAAACCGCCTCTGACGGCTACTGCGGATTCTTTATACAAAAATCCGGCAACGCTCTCACTGTCGGAGCCATCGACAGCAAAGGACAAAACCGGTGCATCCTGATGGGCGAGATTGCTGTTTCGATAAAGCTTCAGATGTTGATAACCCTTCAGCCTGTCTTCAAGAACGTTGATTAAACGCGATTCTTTTTCATATATTTGTCCGATTCCTTGCCTTTGCACAAATCGTAGACCGGCTTCCAAACCGAGAATGCCGGGAATGTTCAGCGTACCTGCTTCCATCCTGTCGGGATAAAAAGAAGGCATAGCAAGATCTGACGACACGCTACCGGTACCGCCCTCAATCAACGGGTCGATAAGATTATCATTTCCGATCAAAAGCAGTCCTATTCCCATCGGCCCGTAAAGGTATTTGTGACCGGCACAGCATACAAAATCATATCCGTCGTGCGTTAAATGGATCGGCAGTACACCGGCGGTCTGAGCGGCGTCAAGACAAAATAGAATATGATAGCTGTGCGCCAACGCACAGATCCTTTCGACAGGAATCCTATATCCGAATACGTTGGACGCGTGAGTACAAATCATCAGCCGCGTATGACTGTTGATCGCTTCTCTGAAATGCTGCAGAGTCATTTCGTCGTCATCGGGAACAACCTTTGCAATACTGTAGGTGATCTTCCCTTTCTCTGACAATTGATGAAGCGGACGTACAACGGCATTATGCTCCAATGAAGAGATAATGACATGGTCACCGCGTTTTAACACACCCTTCATGACTATGTTCAGCGCATGGGTGCACCCGCAGGTAAAAATAACGGATTCAGCGTTTGACATTCCGAAAAAGGTTTTGACGGTTTCGCGCGCTGCATAGACTTTTTGGGCAGTTTTCAACGATTCGCGATAACCTCCCCTCCCCGGATTGAAGCCATACTCGCGCAGCGCGTTATCCACCGCGCGAATGACTTGCTGGGGTTTGGGATAGGTGGTTGCGGAATTATCGAGATAAATCATATCTCTTCACGCTCAGCTCTTCCTAAGATACGGACGCCTTTCTTCCTGAGCAGTTGTTCGGCTCTGTCGGTTTCATTCGGCACAAAAAGGCAGTATCCGCAAGATTTGATACCGGTATTCTTCGGCGTACGCTGGATATATGATCGAATGGTATATTGATCTAAAATACTTTTTGCCTTCATGGCATAGGTTACGGAAGGCACAAGTATCAGTTCTTTTTTCATAAAAAACACCTCTGTTCCCTATCAGTTTATGAAAGGAAAACAAAGGTGTGAGATACGCGCATCTTTTTTTGTTTATATCTTTAACGGGGATGTTTTCAAACAAAAATATAATCAGCCTCTCAATACGTCGGACATATCATACAGCCCGGAAGGCTTGTCCTTGAGGTAGACGGCGGCATTGACAGCTCCTGCAGCGAAAACGCCCTTAGACTGTGCCTGATGCTTTAAAGATACAACTTCATCGTGACCGGCAAAAATCACTTCGTGTTCGCCGACGATCGTACCGCCGCGGATCGAGTGAATACCGATCTCATTATGCTCGCGCTTTTTGCGGTAAGCATGACGATCATAGACATACTGTGTATCCTTGACCTCCTCAGAGATCGCGTCCGCGATCATCAGCGCTGTGCCGGAAGGAGCGTCAATTTTCTGATTGTGGTGTTTCTCAATGATCTCAATGTCAAAGCTGTTTGACAGGACTTTTGCCGCCATTTTGGACAGCGCGATCAGCACATTGATGCCGAGCGACATATTACCGGAGTAAAACACCGGGATATCCTTTGCGGTATCCTTAATTTTTTTGACCTGTTCTTCAGAAAAACCCGTTGTACAGATGATGACAGGGATCTTTTTCTCAACAGCAAAGCTAAGCATATCATCCAGCACAAGCGGATTGGAAAAATCAATGATGATATCCGGTGTTTCTTCAACATCGACAAAACAACGATAAACAGGATAATTCTTATTGCCCTCGGCAATATCAACACCACATGAAATCATCACATCATCGCGGCTGTTGACGCAGCTTTCAACGGCTTGTCCCATCTTACCCAGACATCCGTTCAGTAATATTTTAATCATCTTTACCTCCTTATATAAGAACAGGGCGAAAATCTCGCCCTGAACGTTTTATGCGTATTTACCGATCAGATTATACTTTGCCAGACAATCCTTAAGATCATGATAACCGGAGTAGCTCATCGGCACGAGCGGCAGTCTGCACTCGCCTGCATTAAAGCCGATCAGGTTCATCGCGGTCTTGACAGGAATCGGGTTGACGTCGGAGAACATGATATCCATTAATTCTACATAATGGAAATTCATCTTAGACGCTTCCACAAAGTTATTGTTCAGGCAAAGCTCGCAGATTTCGTGCATTTCTTTGGGACAGAAGTTGGAGAAAACAGAGATAACGCCCAGCGCGCCCAAGGACATAAAGGGAACGGTCTGATCGTCGTTTCCGGAATAGATATCCAGTTTGTCACCGCAGAGAGAGCGGGTCTGAGACACGCTGGAAATATCGCCGTTCGCTTCCTTGGTAGCAACGATGTTCTCGTGCTTGCAAAGTTCAGCATAGGTTTTGGGTTTGATATTGCAGCCGGTACGAGACGGTACGTTGTACAGAATCATCGGCAGATCAATATTATCCGCAATTGTGTTAAAATGGCGGATCAAACCGTTCTGCGAAGTTTTATTATAGTACGGGGTGACAGATAACAGCGCGTCAGCACCCGAAGCCTCTGCGGATTTAGACAGCTCGATCGCGGTGCTGGTATCGTTGGAACCGGTACCCGCAATCACGGGAATACGGCCATTGATACGCTCACAGACAAACGAGAGAACCTCGCAGTGCTCCTTGACGGTCAAAGTAGCCGCTTCGCCGGTAGTTCCGCAGGCGATGATCGCGTCGGTGCCGTTTTCGACCTGAAATTCCAACAAACGTCCCAACTCGTTATAATTAACGGAACCGTCGCTGTTCATCGGTGTAATCAGAGCAACGCCTGCTCCTTTGAAAATATGTTTACTCATAGTAAATCCTCCATTTGCGGAATTAGATTTCAATCATATATGCCAAGGATCAGTCCATGTAACCTTCCGCACAAAGCAGTTCAGCCATCAGTACGGCGCCGCCTGCCGCGCCACGCAGGGTGTTGTGCGACATGCAAACAAACTTCATGTCATACTGCGTATCGGGTCTGAGACGACCGATAGAAACAGCCATACCGCCTTCGAGCATGCGCTCGGACTTGATCTGAGGTCTGTCAGGCTCGGTGAAATAGTGCAGGAACTGCTTGGGAGCGGACGGGAGCTGAAGCTCCTGAGCTCTTCCCTTGTAGTTGTTCCAGATCTCGATGATCTCTTCAACGGAAGGCTTATCCTCAACGCCGAAGCTCATGAATACCGCGGCGGTATGACCGTCGGATACGGGAACACGGATGCACTGAGAAGTAATCGCGATATCGTCGGCGTTGACAATCTTGTCGCCTTCGATATGACCCCAAAGCTTTAAAGGCTCCTGCTCACTTTTTTCTTCCTCACCGCCGATGTACGGGATGACATTATCTACCATCTCAGGCCAACGCTCAAAGGTTTTACCAGCGCCGGAGATTGCCTGATAGGTACAGGCAAGAACCTTATTAACCTTGTATTTCTCTTTGAGGGGATGGATCGCAGGTACATAGCTCTGTAAAGAGCAGTTGGACTTGACTGCGATAAAGCCGCGCTTGGTACCGAGGCGCTTTCTCTGCGCATGGATGATCTCGGCGTGCTCGGGGTTGATTTCCGGAACGATCATCGGGACGTCGGGAGTACCGCGGTTGGCGGAGTTGTTGGAAATAACGGGGCACTCTGCCTTGGCATATGCTTCTTCAAGCGCCTTGATCTCATCCTTTTTCATATCGACAGCACAGAAGACAAAATCCACCTTGGATGCGACAGCCTCAACATCGGCGGCATCCATGATAACCATGTCTTTGATGCTCTCGGGGATCGGATCTGTCATCGCCCATCTGCCCTCTACCGCCTCGGCATAAGTCTTGCCGGCGGAGCGCTTAGAAGCGGCGATCGCGGTGACGTGGAACCACGGATGATCGGAAAGCAGCAGAGAGAATCTCTGACCTACCATACCCGTGATACCGATGATACCTACATTATAAGATTTCATATCATATTCCTCCAAATTTTCAAAAAACAGTTGAGTTTTTTACAATAATAATATATTATGTTATAGGCAAATGATGACAGGATACAAGATATCCTTTTACACAGTTAATAATATACCATATCTGCTATCTCTTTGTCAATTTCAATTATGTAATAATATGGCGGGGATAACAGCGATGTTTTTATGCAAATTCCGATACAGAGGTTCAGTTTATGAAAACCAGCGACTTTTATTACGATCTTCCGCAGGAGCAGATTGCGCAGACGCCGATCGAACCGAGAGATCACTCTCGTTTGATGGTGCTGCACCGCGACAGCGACAAGATCGAACACAAGCATTTTTATGATATCATTGACTATCTTAACGAAGGCGACTGTCTGATCGTCAACGACTCTCGCGTTATTCCCGCGAGAATCTACGGCTATAAAGAAGATACCGGGGCAAAGATCGAGTTTCTGTTGTTAAAGCAGCTCAGCGGCAACCGCTGGGAAACGCTGGTAAAACCAGGCAGAAAAGCGAAGATCGGCACAAGGTTTATCTTCGGTGATGATTTGCTGAAAGCTGAGGTCATTGATATCATCGACGACGGTAACCGAATCGTTGAAATGAGCTGTGAAGAAAATATCTTTACAACTCTTGATAAAATCGGTCAGATGCCTCTTCCTCCCTATATCACCGAAAAGCTGGAGGATCAGGAACGTTATCAGACCGTGTACGCACATGAATTAGGTTCAGCGGCGGCTCCGACGGCGGGTCTGCACTTTACCAATGAACTGCTTGACAGAATCCGTGCAAAAGGCGTGAACATCGGTTATGTAACTCTACATGTCGGTTTGGGTACCTTCCGACCCGTAAAGGTGGATGATGTGACAAAACACAAAATGCACAGCGAACACTACGAAGTGCCGAAAGAAACCGCGGAGCTGATAAAATCCACGAAACAAGCGGGCAAGCGCGTAATTGCGGTGGGTACCACCTCCTGCCGCACCTTGGAAAGCGTTGCGGCGGAATACGGCGAGATAAAAGCTTGTGACGGGTATACCGATATCTTTATCTATCCCGGCTTTGAGTTTAAGGTGCTTGACGGTTTAATTACGAACTTTCATCTTCCCGAAAGCACACTCATCATGCTGGTCTCCGCTTTTTACGGATATGAGAAAACAATGAAAGCCTATGATATTGCTGTAAAAGAAAAATACAGATTCTTTTCCTTCGGCGACGCAATGGCTCTTTTATAAGGGGTTACTATGTACAAACTAATCAAAACAGAAGGAAACGCACGGCGCGGCGAATTTACAACCGTGCACGGTACAGTTCAGATGCCGGCATTCATGAATGTCGCGACCTGCGGCGCAATCAAAGGCGCTCTGTCCGCATACGATCTGAAGAATATCAAGACACAGGTCATGCTCAGCAACACCTATCATCTGCATCTGCGTCCCGGCGACGAAGTTGTCCGCAAATTAGGCGGATTACATAAAATGACCGGTTGGGACGGCGTTATCCTGACCGACTCCGGCGGATTCCAGGTTTTTTCTCTCGCTAAGCTGAACAACATCAAAGAAGAAGGCGTCATTTTCAACTCTCATATCGACGGCAGACGTATCTTCATGGGACCTGAAGAAAGTATGCGGATCCAGTCAAACCTCGGCTCCACGATAGCCATGGCATTTGACGAATGTGTCGAGAATCCCGCGGAATACGAATACGCAAAGAAATCCGTTCGGCGCACGACGAATTGGCTCAGGCGCTGCAAGGCTGAAATGGACAGACTTAACAGTCTTGAGGATACCATCAATCCGGATCAGATGCTCTTCGGTATCAACCAAGGTGCAACCTATCGCGATCTTCGGATTGACCATATGAAAGAGATCGCTGAGTTTGACCTCGACGGTTACGCGATAGGCGGTCTGGCGGTCGGTGAGCCGGCTGAAATCATGTATGAGATCATCGAGGCGGTAGAGCCTTTTGCGCCGAAAGACAAGCCGCGTTACCTGATGGGCGTCGGCACTCCGGTCAATATTCTGGAAGCGGTTCACAGGGGTGTAGATTTGTTCGACTGCGTTATGCCATCGAGAAACGCGCGACACGGACATCTGTTCACATGGAGCGGTATTATCAATATCAACAACGCGAAATACGAATTGGATGACGCTCCTATTGACAACACATGTGAATGTCCCGTGTGTCAGCGGCATACGCGCGCCTATATCCGTCATCTGCTCAAAGCAAAGGAAATGCTCGGCATGCGACTGGCTGTAATGCATAATCTGTATTTTTACAATACCTTGATGCAGCGTATCCGCGATCATCTTGATGACGGAACATTTGAAGATTTCTATCAAAATTACAGAAATATACTGGATAAACGCATTTAATTTGACATTTGACTTGCAAAAATCATTTTTACCTGTTATAATAACTTGGTATTATGTTTGAAAGGATGTTTGCTATGTTTGGTAATGGTGAAGGCGCCGGCGGCAGCTGGTGGATAATTCTTATTTATATCGGCTTGTTTGCTGTACTCTATTTCTTGCTGATTCGTCCGAACTCCAAGAAAAAGAAACAGGAACAGGAGATGCGCAACAATATCGCGATCGGTGATGATATCACAACCATCGGCGGTATTCAGGGCAGAATCATCGCGATCAAAGAAGATGAGGACGCGTTTGTGATCGAGACCGGTCCCGACCGCACTAAGATGAAATTTAAGAAATGGGCGATCTCCAGCGTTGATACCGTCAAGGATACACCTGCTGATAAGACTAAGGAAGATAAGCTCAAAGCACTTCAGGAAAAACGTGAAGCGAAGAAAGCCGCAAAACAGGCTGCTAAAGAAGAAAAAGAAGCACAGAAAAATAATGAATAACGATAATCACCCCTGCATAGGAATGTACAGGGGTGATTTTTTATGTCCGGTATGATGAATGATAACAAGCGATCGGTCAAAGCTGTCCTCATCGGCACGGCGATATCTTTGTTGCTGACAGTCATGCTTACCTGCGTCTTCGCGTTTATCATCAAGCTGATGCCCGTCGTTCCGTACGGAATCATCGACTATGTGCTGATCGGGCTGAGCGGATTGAGTATTCTGATCGGGTCATATACCGCGTCGGTGATGACAAAGAGCAAAGGCATGATGATCGGATCGCTGTGCGCGCTGATTGTATTTGTAGTTTTGACAATCAGCGGTATGAGTATTCCCGATAATGATATCGGAATTTTGACGGTTATCCGCGTTGTTGCATATCTTGTATGCGGCGTCGTCGGCGGTATTGCCGGTGTGAACCGTAAAGAAAAAGTGCGTATAAAATAAGAGGGCTTTTTCAGCCCTCGTTGATTATTCTATAAAACGCATTTGGTATTTCGGTAGTTAAAACGATTTTTTTGTGGGTGACAGGATGCACCAAACAGACTGTTTGACAATGCAGCGCCTGTCTGCGAATCAACCTGAGACTTCCTCCGTAGAGATCGTCCCCTGCTAACGGATGACCGATACTGCTCATATGGCAGCGAATCTGATGGGTTCTGCCGGTCTCCAACCATAGTTTACACATGGTATGACCGTTCCCATAGGAGATGGGATGATAATGGGTGACAGCCTCTGCCCCGCTTTCGCTGATACTGCGTTTGATTTTGCTTTCAGGCAACAAAGCGATCGGCGTATCTACGACGCCGTCTTTTTCGATAATTCCTTCACAAATTGCAATATAAGTTTTACTGACAGTGGGCTTGACAAGAGAATACGCGACGCGGTCTTTTGCCAAAACGACACAGCCGGAGGTATCTTTGTCCAAACGATTCAGTGCACGGAAAAGGTAATCCTCTCCCCTGCTCTTCCGGTAATAAGATACGATGTTTGCGAGCGTGTCCAGCTGGTGTACCTTAGTAGGATGTACCGGCATGTCGGCAGGCTTGTTGACAATCAACAGATAATCGTCTTCATATAGAATATCGAATACACCTTCAACAGGGGTGATTTCATTATGTTCCGCAGGCAAAGTGATGACAACCGTATCGTTTGCGTGGATGATATCATGCGCGCGGAGCAGCTGATTGTCAACCTTTATTGTGCCGCCGTTATATTTGATGACCGTCATGGAACGCGCAGAGATGCCGCAAGATTGCCGCAAAAAGGTTTTCAGCGTCTTGCCGTCATGCTGCTCGTCAACAATGAACTCATATCTTCCCAAAGCCATAATGCAGCACCAAAATCAGGATCACAAGCTCAACAAAAAAGATCACGGGTATTCCGACCATAAACTTCGGTTTTTGTGTTTTATGGCGGATCAGAAGCATAGTGATATACATGGCGGGAGAGCCGCCTAACGCCGAAATCAACATCAGGGTGCGTTCTTTTACGCGCCAGCGGTGTTTTTTTGCGGCGCTTTTGTCATGCACGGTGACGATGACCGCGATGATATTGATGATAATGAGATAAATTAACAGTATTTTCAAAACAACCTCGGAGTGATGAAATGTTTAAGAGAATGTTACCGTTGATACTTTCCGTAATTTTTCTATCGGCGGCAATCGTCTATGTTGCGGACACGGACAAGAGTCGCGAAGAAACCGATCAGTCAGAAACGCAAACGTTTGAGATTTTGGAGCCGACAGAAGAAATGCGCGGCGTATGGGTGACCTATATGACACTCGACATAGAGAACGAAAGCGATAAAGAAGCCGCCTTTGAAGAAAAGATTCACACAATTATCAGCGATATGAAAAGCGCTGATCTCAATACGATGATCGTACAGGTTAGACCTTTTTGTGACGCCATCTATCCCTCGCGGTATTTCCCTTGGTCACATATTTTGACCGGAACACAGGGGCAAAACCCGGGATTTGACCCTTTACAAACCATTATCAATTCGGCGCACAAAAACAGCATCAAGGTACATGCGTGGATCAATCCCTATCGAATCAGCACAAAAAACACGCCGTCACAGCTTTCTTCCGATCATCCTTACAAGAAAGATGATAATATCGGTGTTGAAGTCAACGGAAGTATCTACCTGAATCCGGCGTCCGAGAAAGCCATCAAGCTGATTGCGGACGGTGCGAAAGAACTTGCAGAAAAGTATGATATTGACGGAGTCCAATTTGACGATTACTTCTACCCTCCGGACTGCGGCGACTTTGACGCTGCGGATTATGAGGCGTATTGCTCGAAAACCGATCAACCATTGACGCTTGAAAATTTTCGCAAAGAGAATGTCAGTCGAATGGTTGAGCAGGTCTATCATTCTATCCATGAAACAGGTAAAAATATCGTATTCGGCATCTCTCCGCAGGGTAATCTGAATAACAACGAGGGGTTATACGCGGACGTTATCACATGGTGCAAAGAGAAAGGATATATCGACTACATCTGTCCGCAAATCTACTTTTCACTTGACAATCCGGCGTTGACCTTCGAGGATGGGTTGAAGGATTGGCTTAAGATAGAAAAGCACGAGAACCTTGCTTTATATATCGGAATCCCCGCATACAAGGCAGGTACAGACGCCGACAGCGGCACATGGCTGGATAACGATGATATTCTGACGACAGAGATTGGTATCGCAAGAGAGATGAAAACGGATGGTTTCATACTGTACAGCTACGACAGTTTTCACAATGAAGATAATGAAGCAGAGGTACAGAACGTGATTCGTTACCTGACGAGTTCTCCGACGCAGTAATCATCAAACGCTTCGGTAATACGGACGTCCGCAATTATACCGCCCTCTATGCTATCGTCATCAACTTTGACCTTAGTATAATTCATGGTATAACCCTCAAAGAATCCGTCTTTGGAGCGGGTTTCAAACAGTACCGGTTCCGTCAAGCCCACCTGGCTTTGCATGAACTTTCGCTGTTCCTCAAGCGTGTGCTCGATCATGATGTCGGCACGCTTGTGTTTGATTTGCTCATCAATATGACCGTCCATACGATCAGCCGCAGTACCTTTGCGTCGGGAATACGGAAATACATGGGTTTTTGCAAAGCCGATGGTATCACAAAAATGAACAGAATCAGCAAAATCCTCTTCACTCTCACCTACAAAACCAACCATCACATCGGTTGTAACAGAGGGATTTACAAACAGCCGTCGGATATCCGCAACGATACGCGCGTATTCGGCGGTATCATAATGCCTGCGCATGCGCTTCAAGGTATTGTCGCAGCCAGCCTGTAAAGATAAATGAAAATGCGGACAGAACTTTTCTTCTTTCGCTAAAGCAGAGAGGATGTCTTCAGTCATTCGCTCAGGCTCAATAGAACCGAGTCTGACGCGCTCGATCCCACCGATGCCGCATACCGTATGAACCGCGTCGTAGATGTTGAGATTCGTCTCCTGACCGAATGCGGAGAGATTGATCCCAACCAGTACAACCTCTTTAAAGCCGTTTTCAGCCAATTCTTTTGCTTCCTGTTTGATGACATCAAGCGGCTTTGAGCGCACTCTGCCACGGGCATACGGAATAATGCAGTAAGTGCAAAAGCGGTTGCAGCCATCCTGAATCTTGATACAGGCGCGCGTACGCTCGTTAAAAGCAGATATTTGCATCGGCTCAAAGGCTTCATTCTTTTCATGAGGTGTAATACGGATGATAGGCTGTCGAGTCAGCAGATACTCGTCCAATATCGGTACAATATCGCGGCGTGAGGTATTGCCCATCACGATATCACAGCCTGCGAACAGTTCGGTGTTCTCAGCAAATGCCTGCGGCATGCAGCCGCAAAGAATAATAATGCAGTCGGGATTCTCACGGCGGACACGATGGATATACTTGCGGTTTTTTGCGTCGCCTGTCGCTGTGACTGTACAGGAATTGATGACGCAGATGTCGCACAGTTGAAAGCTATCAGCCTTTTGATAGCCTGCGGAAAGCAGTAATTCAGCCATCAGTTCCGATTCATACTGATTCACTTTACAGCCCAGTGTAATAATATAGAAATTCAAATAAAATCACCACGAAAATCGAATAAATATTCAGCGTTTTTGCTGTTGATAAAGATGTAGATAAGTGCTAAGATAATAGCGTTTGGAGGGTTCGATATGTATAGCACAGAGATCAACATCAACGGCATTAACGGCGCGAGAGAATTTGTCGCCTTAACAGCAAACTATCCGAAGATCAAGATCACGCTGAATCACAATGAGTATGAGATTGACGCACATTCGATCATCGGAATCCTGTCCCTTGATCTGAGCAAGCCGATCGCACTGGAAGCGGACGGTCCCGATCTGGACACGTTCATCGAAGCGTTAAAGCCTTTTACAGTATAATCAGTCGACGCAAAAAAGTCAAATGAAAAGTCCGGGTTTTGCCCGGACTTTTTTTCATAGATGATAATTCAAAAAATCAGGGGACAGACTAAAGTCTGTCCCCTATTGGTTGTGTTGTTATAAGATTTTATCAGTTGCTTTTTGCGTAAAAATACTGTCCGATCTTATAAGGATTCTCCATATTAGCGAGATAACGCTGGATACGGGTAACGTCGATAGACTCGAGAGTGCCGTTTTCATCGACATCAGCAGCAAGCTTACCGTCAGCGGACAGAGCCTTGATGGTAGCGATATCGCGCTGCGCCATGGTAACATCAAGAACGTTAACATAGGTATCGAGGTCAGCGTCGCCGCGGAGGAGCTTCTTACCGGGCTCTGTCGGAGGCTCGGTCGGCTCATCCTGTTCGGTCAGAGAAGTATCGGCGTTAGACAGAGTAGCGACAGGATAATCACCGTAATCCTCAAAACGGAGGTCGGTACCGATCATAGCGCCTTCGAGCAGATAGCCGCCGCGCTCACGGTTAGCCGCAGAGTTTGCGGTACCGTAATTGATAACGGTCTCAGGAAGCGTTCTGCCGCAGCACTGGTTACACTCAGCAACGGTGTGACCAAGGTGGAGAGTGGTGGGGCCTTCGCTGAACTTGACATAATTTGCGTTAGCCGGAACTTCCGCCTTATAAATATTGCCGGATCCGGATACCAAGGTCATCTTGCACTCTTTGAAGCCGTAACCGCTGATGCAGGTGCCTGCAGCTTCACCGGTCTTGGCAACGAGGTAAGGAGTAGCCCAAGCGGTTGCGGAATTGTCGAAGTAAACAACCTTTGCTTCGTTCGGATTCTTCTTCTTGATGTTGTAAGAACGGGAAACTTCCTTCTTGCCGTTGGTCGCAGTGACAGTGATGTCAACGCTCTTGCCGTAAGGAATAGAGCTGTTGAGAGTGAAGGTGGTGGACTCGGTAACAGTCTTTGCATCGAGGTTGGAAACCTTGATGGTAGCAGAAGTAGCGTTCTTAAGGTCAACCTTTACAGTGGCGGTAGCGCCGGTGTAACGGTTAAGAACCTCGGGAGTCAGCTGAACGTTGTTCAGAGAAAGCTCGATCTCGGGAGAGGAGTTGTCAGCAGTGGTGTTGTAAACAACAGCTACGCCGGAAGCGCCTACGGTACCGGAGATCTTGCCGCCGGATACGGTAAAGGAATTACCGGTTACCTGATCCTTATAAGTGCCGTTAGCCATGGAGCAGGTCTGGCTGACGGTAGTGGAAGAACCGTTCAGGTTAACGATGACCATACCGGTGGTGCCGCGCTGTACAAAGAAGTTAGCGCCGTTGTTATAATCGGTCTCAGACTGACCGGCAAAGGCGTTCTTGAAGTGGTTGACCGCGACAACAGTCGGGTTTTTCCATGTATCAGCCGCACCGGGAGCGCCCATCAGCTCGTCGTACTTGATGAAGCCGGCAGAATCGAGAGCCTCGTGCTTCGGACGGACAAGGAACAGACCGGGAGCCTCTGCACGGGAACCGACAATCGCCCAACCGAGGATCTGCTGAGTCTTGGTCAGACCGGTAGAAGTATTGTCGCAGAAGGTATCGTGAGACTCAACCCACAGAACGTTCTGGTTCTTGGAAGAGCCGCTGTAACCGTAGTTTGCAAGGCTGGAAGCGTTCTTAGAGTTCAGCGCACCGCGAACGGTGTTGCCGTAAGCGTAATCGGTTACATTGATGTACTTGGTGTAGGAACCGATCTGGAACTGACCGCCGGTAGCGAGAACTTCACCGTAAATGTAAGCGTTAGAGTTCTTGGATTTGATAGCGCTGGTAATGGTGGGCCAATAATCGGACGCAAGAGAACCGTCATCGGGAGTCTCAATATGCTTTGCAGCATCGAAACGGAAGCCGTCAACGCCGTTGTCAGCCAGCGGGTTGAGCAGGTTGTTAATGACATAGTTCTGATAAGTCTTCGAGCCGGTGTTCATGTCGGGGAGCTCACCGCCGAGGTCGTAGGTAACCTGAGCAGCACGATTGTTGTCGCTGGTGGAATAGTTGTGATTTAACAGATCGCGACGAGCATTGTCCTTAAGAGTCTGGGCAACATTAGCGGTATCTTTTCTGGATACACAGTTCTGAACGTGGTTGGTAACTACGTCAGCGATGACCTTAACGCCGTACTTGTGCAACTCGGTGGTCGCAGCCTTCAGCTCAGTAGCAGTGCCGAGAGCGTTTCCGATGGTCATATCGGTGGGCTGGTAGAATGACCACCAGTCAGTCGCGTAGGAACCGGCGTTACCGGCAGCCTTGGACGCCTGGATCGGAGATATCTGTACGGAAGTGTAACCGGCCTGAGCGATTTCGGGAGCATACTTCACGAGATCGCGCATGCGCCAGTTGAACGCGTGCAGGATATTACCGCTTTGGATGTTGGGGGCAAGATTATAGTCGATCGAAGTGTCTGCGATGTCAGTGTCCGCAGCCGAGAAGGTGGCGGGGACGACGGCAACAGTCAGCATTATGATGACGACCAAAATCATGCTCACTACTTTTTTCATTTGCATCTTAAAAACCTCCTAAACAAATTTATCATTTGCTCTTTTTATTATGAAACAGCTTCGCTGCCTTCTCCATGATAGAATTGTCTTTTTTATCTTTCTTTTCTTTCGGTACAACGTCATCAACCGCCGGAGCGATCTCTTCTGCCGCAATTTCCTTTTTCTTGAGTCTCCGCTGGACGGTTTCATCGACCAGCGTATAAATTGCCGCGAAGATCGGTACACCTACCAGCATACCCGGTACGCCGAATAATCCTCCGCCGACAATGACCGAAACCATAATCCAAAACCCGGAGATACCGACTGTCTCGCCGAGAATCTTAGGCCCGAGGATGTTTCCGTCAAACTGCTGTAAGACGATGATGAAAATGAGAAAGCCGAGGGCTTCCATCGGGTTGATAATCAACAAAAGGAAGGTGGTCGGGATCGCGCCGATGATCGGCCCGAAAAACGGGATCAGATTGGACACACCGATAATAACGCTGATTAAAAGCGGATAGTGGAAACGGAAGATAGATAGTCCGATAAAGCACATCAAGCCGATGATCGAAGAATCAATAATTTTTCCGACGATAAATTTACCGCATTTGTTATTGAATACATCACCGATCTTGAACAGTCGTTTATAGAATTTTTCCGGTGTAAAGGCAACAACCAACAGTTTAAACTGTCGGATCAGCTTATCTTTACCCGCCAGCAGATAGATGGAGATGATGATACCGATACCCCAGTTGTAGAGACCCGTACCGATGCCGAGAACGGTAGAAAACGCCGAGGGAATGTAGTTTGTCACGATATTCTTCACAAACTCGGTGGTGTCGTTACCGGTAATCAAGGAGATGATATTGCTGTAGCTCGCAAATTCATAGAGATTGTATCCGGTCAGATTCAGAATAAACGACGCGACCGAATCCGACATGGACTTGATTCCTCTCTCATATACGGGAATATTGTCAACCAGCGTCGTTACACTGGAGGACAGCTCCGGGATCAGCGTTCCGACCAAGAAAGCTATGATACCAAATATTATAATATATGAAAGCAATAAGGACAAGGGTTTTTTTAATTTTTTTAGCCACGCGTGCTTCGTCCCCATCTTTTTGAACACATGGTTGTAAAAAGCTTTGTATGGGAAATTCAGCAGATAAGCGATTACTAAACCGTACAAAATCGGAGCGATGACGGTAAAAATTGCCTTCAATACCTTAAAAACATCTGAGAGATGAATGAAAAAGAATATCAAAATTGTGGTATATAATATCACTAACATTATATTCCTAATTCTATGATTTTTCAATATATCACCTCAAAATAACATAAAACATTTTTACAATATGGTAATCTATCCGAATTATTAAGCAATTAAAACAAACTCATTTGCGCGGTTTCGGGCAAATCTCCGAACGCACCGCATTCTTTGAGAGTTTCAATGACAGCCTTCGTGACCTTGGCTCTGGAAACAACATCGTCGATACAAAGATACTCGCCTTTTTTAGCAGCTTCCGCAAGAGCCTCCGCCGCGCTCTCCCCTACGCCGGTCAACGAACAGAACGGCAGACGAATCTTTCCGTCCTCAATCACAAACTTCTTTGCTTCCGATTTGTAAATATCAACCGGCAGAACCTCAATGCCGCGCGCAAGCATCTCGTTCATGATCTGGAGCATGGGAACTTCGGCTTTGTCTTTTGCAGAGGCTTCAAAGCCTTTGTCGCCTATGCTCTTAATCTTGTTTCGAACGGCGTCTCTGCCTTTGAGGAGAGTAGCGCCGTCAAAATTGTCGTTGCGTACCGTGAAGTACGCCGCGTAGAAAGCAAGCGGTTTATGTACCTTGTACCATCCCAGACGCAGCGCAGAGATCATATACGCCGCAGCGTGCGCTTTCGGGAACATGTACTTGATCTTCATGCAAGAGTCGATATACCACTGGGGCACATTATGCTCTTTCATGGCGTTCAGATGTTCTTCTGTCAACAGCTTTGTTGCCTTACCCTTTCGTACGATCTCCATGATCTTAAATGCCATCGAAGGATCCAACCCCTTGTGCATGAGGTAGGTCATGATCGAGTCACGCGTACCGATAACCTCTGAGATCGTACATGTGCCGTCCTTAATCAAATCGGCCGCGTTGCCGATCCATACGTCGGTACCGTGTGACAAACCGGAGATCTGTAACAGGTCGGTAAACGTTTTCGGCTTGGACTCAACAAGCATTTGCCTTACAAAGCTCGTGCCCAGTTCCGGCAGAGCAAAGGTGCCGGTCTGGGAGTCGATATCCTCAGCTGTAACGCCGAGCGCTTCGGGCGAGGTAAACAGTGACATGACGTCGGGGTCACTCATCGAAACGTTCATAACGGGTATACCGGTGTTTTCTTCCAGATAATGGTAAATCGTCGGAACATCGTGTCCAAGCTCGTCAAGCTTGGTGATTGTGTCGTGGATAGAGTGGAAATCGAAGTGGGTTGTAATGTTATCGGAATCGCTCTTGTCGGCGGGGTGCTGTACGGGACAGAAATCATAGACCTCCATGCCTCTCGGTACAACTACCATGCCGCCGGGATGTTGACCGGTAGTGCGCTTGACGCCGGTACATCCCGCCGCGAGACGATTCATCTCTGCTTTGCGGAAGGTGCGGTTATGCTCTTCACAGTACTTTTTGACGTAACCATAGGCGGTTTTATCGGCAACGGTTGAGATTGTACCGGCTTTAAAGACGTTTTCACGACCGAATAGCTCTTCCGTATAGCGGTGGGACGCGCTCTGCTGTTCACCGCTGAAGTTCAGGTCGATATCAGGAACCTTGTCGCCTTTGAACCCAAGGAAGGTCTCGAACGGAATCTCGTGACCGTCGCGCTCCATAGGAGTGCCGCAATCGGGACAGTCCTTCGGCGGCATGTCAAAGCCCGAGCCGTACTCGCCGTGTTCAAAAAATATGCTCTTTTTGCACTTGGGGCAAAGATAGTGCGGACATAAAGGGTTTACTTCGGAGATGCCCGACATAGTCGCAACAAAGGATGATCCGACAGATCCTCGCGAACCGACAAGATAACCATGCGCTTCGCTGTCCGCAACAAGCTTTTGAGCAGTCATGTACAGTACGGAAAAGCCGTATTTCGTGATAGAGTTCAGCTCTTTATCCAGTCTTGCCTTAACAATCTCGGGCAGCGGATCTCCGTACTTATCCTTGGCGCGCTGCCATGTGATCGAAGTTAACTGTTCCTCAGCGCCTTCGATAAAGGGCGGGAAGTTGCCCTCGGGAATCGGACGAACATAGTCGCACATGTCGGCGATCAAGTTGGTGTTGTCGATAACAACCTCCTCTGCCCTGTCGCCAAGATACGCAAATTCCTCGAGCATTTCAGCGGTTGTGCGGAAGTAAAGCGGCGCCTGTTCATCCGCATCGTCAAAGCCCTGAGCGGCAAGTAAGATCATACGGTAGTCCGCGTCATGCGGATCCATGAAATGAACATCGCAAGTCGCAACGGTAGGTTTGCCTAACGTGTCGCCGAGAGCTAAGATATAGCGGTTGATACTTTGCAAATGCTCTTCATCACGGAACGCGCCTTCACGCAGCAGAAAACGATTGTTGCCTGAGGGCTGAATCTCCAGATAATCGTAGAAGGAAGCGATCCGCTCAATTTCTTCACGGCTTGCGTTATGCAGAATTGCTCTGTATAATTCGCCTGCCTCACACGCCGAACCGATGATGAGCCCCTCGCGGTGCTTGATGAGCTCCGATTTCGGGATTCTCGGACGGCGATGAAAATAGTTCAAATGGGAATAGGAAATCAGTTTATAGAGGTTTTTTAAACCTGTTTTATTCTTCACCAGAATTATCTGGTGATAAGTCGGGAGCTTTTTGTAGTCGCCGCCGACTATCTTCTCCCTCATGTCATTCAAATCATGAACATCATGCTGCTTTTCAAGCAGACGCACCATATTGAGGAAGATGTTGGTCAGCATTTCCGCATCATCAACCGCACGATGATGGTTAAACTTACCGAGGCGAAAATGCTTTGCGAGAGTATCCAGCTTAACGTTATTGATATCAGGCAGGATATTGCGCGCAATCGCGACCGTATCAACGGATGTATAGTTGTATTCAATGCCGAAATCCTGACAGGCTTTGCGGATAAAGCCGGTGTCAAAAGGCGCGTTGTGCGCAACCAGAACCGCCCCGTCGCAAAACTCCAGAAAACTTCGAACAGCCTGCTCCTGTGAGGGAGCGCCTTTTACCATGCTGTCGGTGATTCCGGTCAATTGCACGACCTTAGCAGGGATTGTGCGTTCGGGATCAGCAAAAGTAGAAAAAGTATCGACTATGCTTCCGTCTTTGATTTTGACAGCGCCGATCTCGGTGATTTTATCGTTGGTAGCGTAAAGACCGGTTGTTTCCAGGTCAAAGCAGACAAATGTGCCGTTGAGCGGTATATTGTCACTGCCGTCGACCGGCGTACAGAGATCGTCGATAAAGTACGCCTCCGTACCGTATATCACCTTAATCTCTTTACCGTCTCGCTCCAAAGCTTCCGCCGCGTTCATCGCATCCGGAAAAGCCTGAGCAACGCCGTGGTCGGTGATTGCGACCGCTTTATGTCCAAAATCAGCCGCACGGCGAACCAGCTTGCTCGCCTCGGTAACGGCGTCCATCTGGCTCATGTTGGTATGCAAATGCAGTTCCACACGCTTTTTCGGGGCGTTATCAACTACATTCACCTTTTTGACTGTTGAGATAGAACGCGCGTTGATAACGGTGTCTCCCGCGAACTTATCAAATTCCGCGTCGCCGGATACGATGATGGTAGAGCCTTTCTTGATGCTTTCCAGCACTTTGCAGTTTTCGATAGAGTCAAAGACCTTCACAGTAACAGAACCGGTGTAATCGGTGATATCGTAATTGATGATATTCTTGTCGCCGGAACGGGTCGTTTTAACCTCCATCGAGAAAACGTCGCCCCATACCGACGCTCTGCCGGTATCATACGCGATTTTTTCGATCGGCATAAGTTTATTCTTTTTAGAGACTCTGCCGTATACCGGCATGACAGTTGCGAGTCTGATTTGCGGATAGAGATATTCTCCCTTACGCACCTCAACCTGCGTGATATCTCTGCGTGTCTCGGAGCCGGTTTGAGTGCGTTCCTCTCCCTCATAGAGCTGCGTCAACTCATCGAGCTTTTTACGGTCAATCTTTTTCTGTGCGTTATCAATGCTTTCCGTAAATTGTTTGTCATCAATATTCAACTCCGTTACTCCGGAGTAAGTGATTTCAAAGCTTAATCCAAATTCGCGATAGATAATATCACTGAGCAGGATATCAAATTCTTTCGCCTGTAACAGCGCCAAGCCTCCGTGAGCCAGCACGACATTCAGCCGATCCTGACCTTCACGCTCCAAAACCGCGTCGTTCAGTGTGCCGTTCAAGCTGGGCGTCTGTGCTTTCAAAGCAGCCACCAGTTCGTCAAAATAGCCCACATCAAAGGCAGACGAAGGAAAATGCGGATGGATTACCACCTTATCCACACCGATATTCGCCTTTGCTATTTGAGCTTGCGCGTCAAGCAGTACGGCTCTGGTTAATAAATATTCAGAATTAATGTCAATATTCAGTATTCGTCTTTCTTTATTAATACGGATTTGTTTCACCGAGGCGTCAGCGACAGTACCTTCCAGCACGACGTGATACGGTGAAAACACCTCACCTAACCTTATCATTCATACACCTTTCCAAAAAAATATCATCGGGATTAACCCGGGGTTTTTACAACAAATCAATCTCCTGAATCAGTCTGTCGATCAAGTCTTTTTCAGGAACTTTGGCAATAATTTCGCCTTTCTTAAAAATCAGGCCCTCGCCGTCGCCGCCTGCGATACCGATGTCAGCTTCTTTCGCCTCACCGGGACCGTTAACAATACATCCCATCACCGCAACGGTGATCTCTTTTTTGCAGTTGCGAAGTCTTTGCTCTGCTTCGTTGGCGAGCGCAATCAGATCAATTTTCGTTCTGCCGCAAGTCGGACAGGATACAAAGGTAACGCCCTTGTCGCCCATACCGAGAGATCTCAGAATATCCTTCGCAGCATAGACCTCTTCAACAGGATTATCCGTCAAAGAAACGCGAATGGTATCGCCGATACCGTCAACCAGAAGAGAACCGATGCCGACAGCGGATTTGATGATGCCCATCCGCCGCGTTCCCGCTTCGGTTACACCGAGGTGAAGAGGATAATCACAGCGTTCATCCGCAAGGCGATACGCCTGCACCATGGTGCGCACATCAGAAGACTTCATCGACAGGACAATGTCAGTGAAGTCGAATTTTTCCAAGAGCGACGCATGATACAGTGCGCTGTCACACAGTGCTTCCGCAGTCGGATGACCGTATTTCGCAAGGATGTGCTTCTCCAAAGAACCGGAGTTGACGCCGATTCTGATCGGAATATTCTTCGCTTTACAGGCGTCGGCTACCGCCTTAACCCTGCTGTCGTCGCCAATGTTGCCGGGATTGATGCGGATCTTATCTACGCCTGCGGCAATCGACTCTAAAGCAAGTTTATAATTGAAATGAATATCAGCGACAATCGGAACGCCGACAGCATCTTTCAGGGCGGCGATCAGCTTTACAGCCTCCATATTAGGTACCGCCGCGCGAATGATTTCACATCCCGCCGCCTCAAGCTCTTTTGCCTGTGCGACAGACCCTTTGATGTCTTCGGCGGGTTTATTCAGCATTGACTGAACGCTTACTTTCGCACCGCCGCCTATTTTTGTATTGAATGCGGTTACATATTTTTTGCTTGCCATGTTATCCTCCGCTGAATATCTTCCAAACATCCTTTACGGCAATCACCGCAGACAACCCCAAAAGCAGAACCAATCCGACGGTGTTGATGACAGCCTCTACCCTTCTAGGCACAGGCTTGCGGAAAATCCACTCGATCAACAGCATCAGGAAGCGTCCGCCGTCGAGCGCAGGGAACGGAAGCATATTGACAACACCCAGATTGATGGTAATGACCATCATGACATAAACGATGGAACCGACGGCACTCAAAAAGCCGGAAGTTCTCAGGCTTTCACCGGCTACCTCAGTGATTGCCGAAGCGATACCGACAGGGCCTGACATATCGTTAAGACTGAACTGTCCTTTAATTAATCCGATTAAACTGCCCCATACCATGCGGACAACCGAAACGGTAGACGCAAAGGTCTGTTGTATTACCGAACCGAAGTTCTTTTCGATCGGTTCAATATAGAAGTCGATCTTCAACTGCGGCGTATCGTCATCGGCGCTCTTTTTCACTGTCAACAGATCGACGCCTTTCAATTCTGTTTTTTCACCGTTACGGATGACTGTCATATCGGTACGAAAACGTTGACGCGTTTCACGCTCTTCGATTGTCGGGATTTCATCCGCATGATCCTTACCGACGATATCAGCCAAGGAATTATAATACTCTGTAAAAATCCGATAAGCGGATTCTTTGGAATCCGTTTTCGCAATCTTTGCCTGAGCTTCCTGCAGCGCTTTTACCAAAGACGCGCTTTGTTCCTCGGTTGTCTTTTCATCTATCAGCTCAGTCGTGCGCGCATACAAATCATACGCACAGTCCTCTTTGTAGACGGAAAGCTCACTGCCGTCTACTTTGGAAACGGGCAGTGTGTACAGCGCAAATGAAAAGTCTGTCGACGTGATAACGTCATAGTCGTTGATTCTGACGATCTTATCCCCTTCCTGCAACCCCGTTACCGCCGAAAAAGAGCCCGGCGAAAACTGGGATACCGTCGTAGAAGCAAACTGATCCTGCGGCAGAAGCGTTATCATCATCAGTACGAGACCGAACAAAATATTCATCGCAGCGCCTGCAACAATGACAATCATGCGTTTCCAGATAGGCGCGTTATTGAACGCGCGGGGATTTTGGCTGTCCTCATCCTCGCCCTCCATCGCACAGTAACCGCCGATCGGGAAAAGTCGCAACGAATAGGTCGTTTCACCCTTCGTAAAGCTGAACAGCTTAGGCCCCATACCCAAAGCAAATTCATTTACCTTAATGCCGCTTTTTTTCGCGGCAATAAAATGTCCGCCCTCATGGAAAAAGATAATCAGTTCAAACAGCACTACCGCAATCAAAATCAGCGCTATTGTGGTTAATACGGTGATAAAATCATCTCCAAATATGTTTTTACATATACCAAATGAAGCCTTGCGCCTCATTGTTTATTATTTGACGTGTGACATCACAAATTCACGCGCCATCCTGTCTGCTTCGATCACATCATCGAGACAGGTCGCGGAACCGACGTTCAGCTCATCGACTGCGGCGGATACCAATTCTCCGATTTCGAGGAACGGAAGTTTATACTGACGAAAAAGCGCGTTGGCAACCTCGTTTGCGCCGTTGGCAACCGCGGGATATAAGCCGCCCTTTTTGATCGCTCGTTTGCATGCCGACATACATTTGAAGGTCTTTTCATCAGCGCCGTAAAACGTCATTTTCGAGAGCGTTTTCCAGTCGATCTCGGGAACCAAAGACGGAACTCGATCGGGATAAGTGATCGCGTATTGAATCGGAATACGCATGTCGGGAACCCCTAATTGCGCCAAAACAGAATTGTCGGTAAACTCGACCATCGAGTGGATGATGCTTTCTCGATGAACTACGACCTCAATATCGTCAGGATCGGTATCGAACAACCATGCGGCTTCGATAATCTCCAATCCCTTGTTCATCATAGTGGCAGAATCAATGGTGATCTTGGCGCCCATGTCCCAGTTGGGATGGTTGAGAGCCTGCTCTACGGTGACGTTCCGAAGCTGATCGGAAGTCTTTCCGAAAAACGGACCGCCGGACGCTGTCAGCAAAAGCTTCTTTATCTTTTTATCGGGCGGCGACGCTTGCAGACACTGGAAAATAGCGCTGTGCTCGCTGTCGACAGGAAGCAACCGGACGCCGTTTTCACGCGCTGCGTTCATCACCAGTTCTCCGCCTGCAACTAAGGTTTCCTTGTTGGCGAAAGCGATGTTCTTCTTTGCTTTGATCGCTTCTATGGTAGGAGCTAAGCCCACCATCCCGACAACCGAGTTGACCGTCAGTTCGGAGTCATCATGGCAGATTTCAAATAAACCTTCCATGCCGCTGAGAACCTTAGTGTCGGTATCCGCGATCTTAATTTTCAGTTCCTCTGCTCTGTCCGCGTCAAATACCACGGCTAAAGCGGGATGAAACTCTCTTATCTGCTCTTCCAGAATACCGATACTTCCGTATGCAGAAAGAGCGGTAACTTTTAAATTCAGCTTACGGGCTACCTCCAGCGTCTGTGTGCCGATGGAACCGGTAGAGCCTAAAATAGAAATAGACTGTATCATAATAAATTACTTTGATCTTCTGCTTATGCTAAGCAAAGATAGAAAAATTGTGAAAAGATATAAACAACGGGAATACAGAAGAGTACGGAGTCAAAACGATCCAGCAATCCGCCGTGACCCGGCATAATTGTGCCGAAATCTTTGATATGACAGCTTCTCTTCATGACAGAGAAGATCAGATCACCGAAAATGGAAACAACGGAATTGATAAAACCGATCAGCACAAGTACGCCGTAGTAGATTGTCACATCACCGTAGATCAGCTTGAAAATAAAGCCAATCAAAAGTGATGACAGCGTTCCGGCAATAATACCGGCAACTGCGCCTTCGACTGTTTTATGAGGACTGATCTCGGGACAGAGCTTATGCTTGCCGAAGTAACTTCCGGCAAAGTAAGCCGCAGAGTCCGCGATCCACGGGATTCCCAGACAAAACACGATCCAGAAAGCCGCGTGCTGCTGATCGTTCCATACAAGAATATTCAAAGCAGAAAGTGAAACTGTGATAATCGTGACGCCGACAAGCGCAAACATCACATCATCCATGCGTATGGTTTTATGAAATACGACAGACAAAACGCAAATACCGAACACAAACAGAAATAAAGGAATGTACCTTGCTTCCGTATAAGACAGCACCGGTATCAACAGCGCAAAAAACAAACAGAAGATAAACAGCTTCATGTCCTTATGCACTTTTTTCGCAGATAAAAACTCTCCGCAAAGAATGACGCTGACAACGGCAAGAGCTATGGTAACAACGATGCTGAAAAACGATCCTAATATGATTAAACCAATCGCTAACGCCGCGGCAACGCCTGCGGTAATCAGTCGCGTTTTCATCTCCATCCTCCTCAAACTATTTTTATACGCCGCCAAAACGTCTGTTTCGCTTTGCGTACTCGATCAAAGCTCTGTCAAGATCCTGCTGTGTAAAATCAGGCCAGAGCACATCCATAATCACATACTCAGCGTAGGCGCTCTGCCACAGCAAAAAGTTAGAAGTACGGTTTTCGCCGCTGGGTCTGATAATCAGGTCGGGATCAGGCTGTCCCTTGGTATACAGATGATCGGATACAAGCGCTTCGCTAATCTCGCCCGGATTCAAAGAACCATCTGCAATTTCTTTGCCGATATTTTGAATCGCCGTAACAAGCTCAGCTCTTCCGCCGTAATTCATAGCGATGTTCAGCACCATACCTTCGCGCTCACAGGACTCTTCCTCGTTCTCGTTCATCAAGCTCAGAAGTTCGGGAGAAAACGCGCTGCGATCACCGATAAAGCGTACAACAATACTGTCATCCTTAAAATCGCGAATCGCTTCCTGCAGATAATCCTTGAACAAACGCATCAGCGCGTCGATTTCTTCCTTCGGCCTGCGCCAGTTTTCGGTGGAGAACGCGTAGACCGTCAGGTACTTGATGCCGATATCGCTGCAGTAACGCGCAATCTTGCGAAAGGTCTGGGCGCCTGCCGTATGTCCGGCCGAACGCGGCAATCCGCGTTTTTTTGCCCAGCGGCCGTTACCGTCCATGATGATACCGATGTGCTCGGGCAGGATGATATCCGAGAGCGAAAGCTCTTGCTGAGGTTGTTTTTTCTTAAAAAAAGCCATTTATGCTACTCCAAAATCATTATCTACCGATAAAAAATCTCATTCGGCAGGATCATGCAACAAAACTCAGATCTCCATGATCTCTTTCTTTTTCTTTTCGGTCAGTTCTTCGATCTTTTTGACAAAATTGTCGGTCGACTTCTGAACCTTCTTCTCGCCTTCTTTGAGGTCGTCTTCGGTCAGCTCGCCGCTCTTCTTCATCGCCTTGAGCTTTTCAAAGGTATCACGACGCACGTTGCGCACCTGAACCTTGCTGTCCTCGGCAATATGGGCGATTTCTTTAGCAATCTCTTTACGTTTATCCTCGGTGAGAGGAGGGAAAATCAAGCGGAGAACCTTACCGTCATTCTGAGGATTAATACCGACGTCAGACATCTGAATCGCTTTTTCGATTGATCTCAGAGAAGAAGCGTCATAAGGCTGGATCACAAGCGTTCTTGCTTCTGTGACAGAGATGGAAGAAAGCTGGTTGATCGGGGTAGGAACACCATAATAGTCAACGGTAACCTTGTCGAGCACCGCGGGATTTGCTCTGCCAGCACGGATGCTCTTGAACTCGTCTGCAAGGTGGTCGATACGGCGCTGCATGCGCTCGTCATTTTTCTTTAATACTTCTTTCATGTGAATCCTCCTTAATATATATAAAGTTAATTGGTAACTAAAGTGCCTACTTTATTATCGCAGACCGCGTCAAAAATATTTTCGGGATCAAGGATGCTGAATACCAGTAAGCCGATATTGTTGTCCTTGCAGATAGCTGCTGCGGTAGAGTCGATAACCTTCAGATCTTTTTCCAGAACCTCCTGGAACGAAAGCGTTTCATATTTCACAGCGTCGGTAAAGGTGTTGGGATCCTTGTCGTATACGCCGTCTACAAGAGTCGCTTTCAGAATGATCTCAGCCTCGATCTCAGCAGCTCTCAGAGCGGCGGCTGTATCGGTCGAGAAGAACGGATTGCCCGTGCCGCATCCAAAAATGACAACTCTGCCCTTTTCCAGATGACGGATTGCACGATTGCGAATGTAAGGTTCAGCAACCTCGCGCATAGAAATAGCGGTTTGCACACGAACGTCAACGCCGATTTGCTCCAAAGCATCAGCAACGCCGAGAGCATTGATGGTAGTCGCCAGCATGCCCATATGATCCGCGCGGGTACGATCCATATCCCCGCTGCTGCGGCCGCGCCAGAAATTGCCGCCGCCCACAACGATTCCGACCTGTACGCCTTCATCAACCAGCTTTTTGATCGGAGCGCAATACGACAATACGGTATCAAAATCAATACCATGTCTTGCCGCACCCGCTAATGATTCTCCGGATAATTTCAATAAAATTCTCTTATATTTTGGTTTCACGCATATCACTCCACATTAAATTTATAATTACATATATTTTACTACAATATAGTGTTTTTGTAAAGCGAATCCCCACAAAAGATGTTTGGATAAAGCAACAAAGTTTCACACCTAAATTCTACGATAATACACAAAAGATTTTAACATATTATGAACAAAGAAAGAATCTATCAGAATCACGCTTTTATTCATTAGCCACAAAAAAATAAAACGGGAGCAGTCTCCTGCTCCCGTAATAGGTGATTCGATTATTATTTTACCATGCTGGCAACTTCAGCGGCAAAATCGTCCTGACGCTTCTCGATGCCTTCACCCTTTTCAAAGCGTACAAACTTCTTGATGGTGATGGAGCCGCCGAGCTTCTTAGCGGTAGCATCGGTGTACTTGCCGACGGTCAGGGAGCTATCCTTAACGAACTCCTGATCTACCAGACAGTTCTCCTTAAAGTACTTGCCCATCTTACCGGAAACGATCTTCTCGAGAACCTGCTGGGGCTTGTTGGCCATCTTAGGATCGTTCTTCATCTGCTCAACCATGATGCTCTTCTCATGCTCGATGACCTCAGCGGGAACATCAGCTTCGGTGAGGTAAGGAGTGTTCAGCGCAGCGATCTGCATCGCGATATCCTTGCCGTAAGCAACGAACTCGGGGTTGGCAGCGTCGATATCGGTGTCAAAGTTAACGATAACGCCGATCTTGCCGCCTGCGTGTACATAAGCGACGCAAGCGCCGTCGATCTTCTCAAAGCGGCGGATCTTCATATTCTCACCGATGGTCTGGATCTTCTCCTGCAGCATCTCGGCAACAGTCATCTCGGAACCTTCCGCCTTGGTAGCGAGGAGAGCCTCAACATCAGCGGGGCTCGCGTTCATAACAGTCTGTGCGCAGGTATTGACAAACGCCTGGAAATCAGCGTTCTTCGCAACAAAGTCAGTCTCAGCGTTGACCTCGATCACAACTCCGGCGGTATTATTGTCGTTGGTGATTGCCAGAGCGATACCCTCGGCAGCAACACGGTCAGCCTTCTTAGCGGCCTTAGCAAGACCCTGCTTTCTTAATACATCGATAGCGGCTTCCATATCGCCGTTGGCTTCGGTGAGAGCTTTTTTGCAGTCCATCATACCGCAGCCGGTCTTCTCACGAAGCGCCTTTACATCCTGAGCTGTAAATGCCATATATACCATTCCTTTCAAATTATATAGTATTACGATAGGGGCGGGCGATCACCCTCTCCTACTTTGTTTGCGATTTCAGAGAATTAATCCTCTACGATATCCTCAGCCTTAGCTTCCTCAGCGTCAGCGGCTGCAGCGCCCATCTGGCCTTCCTTGCCCTCGATAATCGCGTTAGCCATCGCGCCGGAGATCAGCTTAACGGCACGGATTGCGTCATCGTTGCCGGGGATAACATAGTCGACGTCGTCGGGATCACAGTTGGTATCAACGATCGCAACGATCGGAATACCGAGTTTCTTCGCTTCAGCAACAGCGATCTTCTCTTTTCTCGGGTCAACGATAAAGAGAGCGCCGGGCATCTCGGTCATATCCTTGATACCGCCGAGAAACTTCTCAAGCTTCTCGATCTCGAGGTTGAGCTTGATAACTTCCTTCTTGGGCAGCAGATCGAAGGTACCGTCAGACTCCATGGTGCGGAGCTGCTTTAAACGAGCGATTCTTCTGCGGATAGTGGTGAAGTTGGTGAGCATACCGCCCAGCCACCTGGCGTTAACATAGTAAGCGCCGGCACGGGTAGCCTCATCCTTGACAGACTCCATAGCCTGCTTCTTGGTACCTACGAAAAGTACGCTCTTGCCTTCCATGGAGATCTCTCTTACAAAGTTGTACGCTTCCTCGAGCTTGACAACGGTCTTCTGCAGGTCGATGATGTAGATACCGTTACGCTCAGTGAAGATGTAGGGAGCCATCTTAGGGTTCCATCTTCTTGTCTGGTGGCCGAAGTGTACGCCTGCCTCCAGAAGCTGTTTCATAGAAACTACTGCCATGATATTTCCTCCTTAGGTTTATTAAGTAAACGCAGTATGTTTACTTAACCTCCGTCGGCGCCTTGTATTTTGACAGGAAAATCAACGGGTTTTATCCGTGACACCCAACTGTCAAGCGTCCGACGTGCGTAATGCCTAAATATTTTACCACAAACAAAAAAAGAAATCAAGCGTTAATCTAAGAAAAACACTTGATTTCTTGATAATTTTGTGAGTTATCTGTCAGATATCATTAATAGTTGAAGAATCTGACGTAATTCCACTGGCAAACAAACTCCTGAGACTCGTGCCATGCGCTGCTGCACATGTTGGTCGCATAGAAGATTCGGATGTTGTGCTGAACAGCGGAACCACCCTGGTCAAAGATGTAGTTAACAACTTCCATAGCGGTCGAAGACGGAGCCATGGAAGTGGAACCATAGTAGCCGTTCTGCTTTAAGAGCTGAGCGATGCTGCTGTAGCTGCCGTTAACATAGGTATCTCTGATACACTGGGCAACCAGAGCCATACCGATATAGCCCTCGCCGCCTGCCTCACCCATCAGGATGCGGCCTGCCATATCTCTGTCCTCATCGTTGAGAGATACGCTGTAGCCGACATAGTTGGGATCAGGGTTGTCGATGTCTAACAGGTAGTCACCGGAACCGGATGCAGAAACAGTGTTGCTGTCGCTGTAAGAATAATCGTCGTCGTAGTAAGAGCTGCTGCTTTCGGAGTAGTCGGCAGACGAATCAGAAGAATCGGAAGATTCAGAAGAAGAACTGGAACCTGTTGTCGCAGCCGGAGCCTGTGTTTCGGCAGACTCGGTCGCGGCCTCCTCGGTCGCAGCCTTAGCTTCCTGGATAGCAAGCTGAGCGCTTACTACCTCCTGCGCTTCTTTCTTGGCTTCGTCGATGGTGATCGCTCTCTGGGTGAGAACGTCATCCTCAGCCGATACTATATTATCGTTAGTTTCAATCTTGGTTTCTGTTTTAATGGCATCACTTGCAGCCCCTACACCCGGCGCGAGAATCAGAGCATACGTGGTCATAAGTAAAGCGATACAAAGACCGACTAACACTGTTCTGCGTAATATGTGCGGTGTTGTCTTACTCAAAATTCTGCCTCCTTTAAATAGTAGTCTATCGGTGATCCGATGTGAAACTCCGCAAATCTGCGAGGACTTGCTTCATTTCGTGTTATATTTAACCACAAATCCCGAAGAATTGCAAGTTTGTTACTTTTTAACAAATATTCTTTAAAAGCACTAAAACGGGCTTTTAATTCCAATTTAGAAGATTTTTTTAGAAAAACTGTACAATACACACAATATTAAGTAGTGCAATTTGCTGACATTCACAAAAATAATCGGTGACAAAATGTTACAAATCTATTCCGATTTTTTGCTTTATTTGTCATTTTTTGCACAGATTTTTCGACAAGAATCGCATCTTCACCAATTAATCTTATCTTTTCCCATGGGATGTAGCAATCGTCGGATCGCCCAAGAATACCGAAAAGCCGCGGTCTGCCATAGACGATCAACGCGATCAGCTTCGCGCATTTGGTATCTATCTCCAGATCATCCGCAAACCCGATTTTGCAGCCGTTATCGGCGTTGATGACTTCTTTCTTTCTCAGTTCCTGAAACCGACAAGGCATTTTCATACCTCCATGTTACAGCATTTATAACATACTATGAATGATACAGGATAATTATGAATATTTCTTGAAAAAACTTTTGAACAAGTTATGAATTATTTACTTGACAAATCATTCTACATCTTGTAGAATAACAGTGTACTACACAGTGTAGAATAGCAATCAGGAGCTGATACTATGCACGAATATACTTTAGGCGCGGTCGAATCGAAATTCGCCGACATCATCTGGCACAATGAACCTTTGTCTTCATCCGAATTAGCAAAACGCAGTGAACAGGAGCTTGGATGGAAAAAGACGACCTCTTTCACTGTTCTGAAAAGGCTATGCAACAAGGGGCTGTTTCAAAATGTGAAAGGCACGGTGACTTCGCTGATCTCACGGGACGAATTCTATTCAAAACAGAGCGAACGATTTGTAGCAGATAACTTCGAAGGCTCTCTCCCCGCTTTCATCGCTGCGTTCACCAAAAATAAAAGTCTGAGTCCCGAAGAAGTATCGGAGCTCAGACGACTGGTCGATTCATACAAGGAGTAAGGAATGTACAATGTTTTCAAAACAATCGTTCAGTTCAATATTCAAGCGTGCTTTATTGTTCTCGCGATCGTCATTTTGCGGCTGATCCTAAAGAAAGCGCCTCGTTCATTGATCTGTGCGTTATGGACACTTGTGGCGTTCAGGCTGATTTTTCCTTTCCGGATCGAAAGTGTATTCAGTCTTGTACCGGATACGGAGATCACCGCACGAACATTCGGTAGTTATGCGACAGAGAGAATCACAAGCGCGGTTTGGGAGTATCCGGAAACCTTTCTCCATACCACCGATAACATAGTCATCAAAGAAAAGACCGATACGCTGTGGAATATACTGCCAAGGATCGCGGCAGGCATTTGGGCAGCAGGCGTCGCTGTCATGCTGATCTATGCGATAGTCAGCTATCTACGGCTATACCGAATGACGCGCGAGAATATGATGACAGAAAAAGGCGTATATATCTGCGACCGTATCCCCTCCCCTTTCATCCTCGGGATAATCCGTCCGAAGATATTTCTGCCGTCAAACATCAGTGAGCATGATAAGCCTTTTGTTCTTGCGCACGAAAAAGCGCATATCAAACGAAAAGATCATCTTTGGAAACCGCTTGGCTTTGTGCTGTTATCCGTCTATTGGTTCAATCCGTTACTTTGGGCAGCATACATCCTGCTTTGCAGGGATATCGAATCCGCGTGTGATGAAAAAGTCATCAAAGAATTAGGCGATGAATGCAAGAAACCATACGCGATCGCGCTGATCAATTCCGCCGCTTCACAAAAAATGGTTTCCGCCTGTCCGCTCGCTTTCGGTGAAACCAATGTAAAGTCGCGTATCAAAAATGTGCTCAGCTATAAAAAGCCCGCTTTTTGGATTATCATCATCGCAGTGGTGCTGAGTATCGCTGTCGCGGTATGTTTTTTGACAAATCCGATCGTCAAAAATGCTGAAACCGATCATCCGGAGCTAAGCTCCCCTACTGAGCCGCTTCTGACAAAGTTAGAGCCCTATGAGGCGGTAGATCGGTTTTTCAAAGCCAACGCCGATAAATTCCCGATGAATCCGACCAACCATAAGGGCTGGACGTGGGCAAATGTCAAAGACGAATACTACGGTGGTACTTATATCGACGGTGCTGAGCAGGTCATCCTACTGACCGACACAAGTCAAACGGATGATTATGCTAACATAGGAATGGATATCCGTTATGAAAAATGCGAATACAGCTATGAAGAATTAAATGGTTCAATCAAAGAGATTAATAGTCATATCGGCGCCATGTCAAATAAAGATGTGGGCTACAGTAGTGATATCAAAGGTGTATCGCTGGATGAACAGAGAAACAGGGTGATCGTAGATGTTTATCAACTGACTGATGAAAAAACAGGATGGTTCAAGGAGCAATTCGGAAACAAGGAATATTATGCTTTCCGTGAAAGTGTTCAGCAGCTTGAGGATGAAGGTCTTGACACGATGACAGTATCCACCGACTTGCCCACCATCACCTATGCCGACGATCGGTATGTCTATCTTGACGGTGATTGCGGCGTGGTAATCTATGACTATCAAAACGAACGATTGATCCATAGAATACCTCAGAGCTTCCTGCGTCAGCTGGGCTTCACAACGCCGTACAGCAACGCGAGTGCCGACGGTCAGTCTATCATCATCTTTGGAAAAGACCAACCCGGATGGATCGTGATGAATGTGGAAAGCGGAGAGATCGTCAGCAGCTCCGGCGCCGGTTCCCCTCATGATTTTGAGTATTTTGAAATTGGTTATGTCAGCTCAGATATTCGCTATGGGGAGGACGGTACCAACCATACAGAGCGTCATTATATTACTAAAGACGGTACGCGATATACGCTGAGAGTTCCGGAATGGAAAATCAAAAACACTGAGCTGACGGTCACAGCTACCAATGGCAGTGAGAAGATCTATTACATTTTTGAATGACCGCTAAACAGCGACACCCCCGAACAATCGGGGGTGTCGTTCATTTTATTATCATTACAAATAGTATTTTTCAGCAGGAACAAGCTCCTGCAATACGAACATTACTTCTCAATACCCGTGCGCTTGCTGCAGCATCATATCCTTGACCTTCATCAGCCGCGTCTGGGTGGAACGCTCGTTTTCATCAAGCTTACGGGTGATGTAACGTATCTGTTCCTGGGTTTCGGGGATCATCACGTGCTCCAGCGCATTAACGCGGCGACGGGTTTTTTCAATCTCGTCCGCCATCAGCTGACAGCTTTTCTCAATTTCAGCCAACTTTATGAGATCCGGTAAAATATCCGCAAGGGATTTTACGGCATCATCCAGATCGGCAGAGGTAAACGCATAGCCGTAGCTGTAGATGTCGTTGGGATCGGGTGTTCGGGTTTGGGTATCAAAAACAGGGATATCAACACTCATAACATTGCGGTAAGAGGTAGAAACATAGACCTCCTGCTTCGGAGCAAGAAGTGCAGCTTTCAGCGCCTCGTCACTCATGGATGATTTTGCCAAAACAAAATTAGCGTTCGCCGCTTTGATCTTTTCCTCCACCTTCGTGCGCAGCTCGCGATTCTCACGCACCATTTCGAGAAACCTGCGCATCAATTCATCACGCTTATCCTTCAACAGTTTGTGACCGCGCGTCGCCGTATTCAGTTTTTTCTTGAGCCTTGACAGCTCCATACGGGTCGGATTGACCTGCTTGACAGCCATAGAATCATTCCTTTAGTAGTGGTCAGTGTATAGCAGCCGGTGAAAACAGATCGGGTGCGGGCGTCGTGCCCGTTACTGATCGCTGTATGCTGTTCACTTCTTGTCGTAGTACATATCGAGGTACTTGTCGTCGATACGCTTTAATTCGGATCTGGGCAGAATCCTTAACAGCTCCCAGCCGAGATCGAGGGTTTCTTCGATGGAGCGATTTTTCTCATAACCCTGAGAAACATACTCCTTCTCGAACCGATCGGCAAATTGAGCGTAAAGCTTGTCGATATCTGTCAGGGCGGATTCGCCGAGAATTACCATCAGCTCCTTGGCGTCTTTACCGCGCGCATATGCAGAAAACAGCTGGTTCATCGTGTTGCTGTGATCGGCACGGGTCTTACCCTCGCCGATACCCTTATCCTTCAGTCTGGACAGCGACGGCAGAACGTCAATAGGCGGCGCGATGTTTTTACGATACAGCTCACGGCTGAGGATGATCTGACCTTCGGTGATATATCCGGTCAGGTCAGGGATCGGATGGGTTTTATCGTCCTCGGGCATGGTAAGGATCGGAATCAGGGTGATAGAACCCTTTTTGCCCTTTTGGCGACCCGCTCTCTCATAAAGAGTAGCGAGATCGGTGTACATATAGCCGGGATAACCGCGACGACCGGGAACCTCCTTGCGCGCGGCGGAAACCTCACGCAGAGCATCGGCGTAGTTGGTAATATCGGTCATGATAACCAGAACGTGCATATCCGCTTCAAACGCAAGATATTCGGCAGCGGTCAACGCCATACGCGGCGTTGAAATACGTTCGATCGCCGGGTCGTTTGCCAAATTGACAAACATAACCGTTCGGTCAATCGCACCGGTCTCTTTGAAGCTTTCGATGAAGTAGTTGGATTCTTCAAAAGTAATACCCATCGCGGCAAAAACAACAGCAAACTGTTCATCGGTACCGCGAACCTTCGCCTGACGCGCGATCTGTGCCGCCAACTGCGCATGCGGCAGACCGGAAGCAGAGAAAATCGGAAGCTTCTGACCTCTGACCAGCGTATTCAAACCGTCTATCGCGGAAATGCCTGTCTGAATAAACTCCTGCGGATAGTTACGTGCATAAGGATTCATCGGCAGACCGTTGATATCCATGCGCTTGACAGGCAGGATATCGGGGCCGCCGTCAATCGGCTTACCCATACCGTCAAAAACGCGGGAGAGCATATCGGTAGACACACCGAGCTCCATCGACTTACCTAAAAAGCGCACCTTGGAATTTGAAAGATTGATGCCGGCCGCAGAGTCAAACAGCTGAACCAGCGCGTCTTCGCCGTTGATTTCCAAAACTTTGCAACGGCGGACTTCTCCGGAAGTAAGCTCGATTTCACCGAGGTCATTGTAGTTCACGTCGGAAACACCCTTGACAAGCATCAGAGGGCCTGCGACCTCCTGGATCGTCCTATATTCCTTCGGCATAATCAGTCATCTCCCTTCTTGACGATGTTGTCAATATCAACGTCGAGATTGTAAATGATATCACTGTAGTTTTGCTCAACGTCTTTTTCATCGACGTATTTAAATCTGCCGATTCTTTCTCTGATCGGCATGTTAATCAACGCGTTAAGCTGAGCGCCCTTATCAAGCGCAGCAACACTTTTGTCATAAAACGCCATGACCAGTTGCATCATGTGATACTGTTTTTTGAGGGTTGTGTAGGTATCGGTTTCGTGGAACGCGTTCTGATGGAGAAAATCCTCACGGATGGAACGGGCCGCTTCAAGCTTGATACGGTCGACTTTTGACAAAGCGTCCATACCGACGAGCTTGACGATCTCTTCGAGCTCGCTTTCTTCCTGCAGCAGCGACATGACGCGCGCGCGCAAATCCATCCAGTCCTCAGCGACATTTTCCTTGTACCAGTTCGCCATAGTATCCACATACAGCGAATAAGAGGTCAGCCAGTTGACAGCCGGGAAATGACGTTTATACGCCAGACTCGCGTCCAGTCCCCAGAAAACCTTGACGATACGCAGAGTAGCCTGTGAAACAGGCTCAGAAATATCGCCGCCGGGAGGCGATACCGCGCCGATAACAGACAAAGAACCTTCCTGGTTTTCTGAACCGAGCGTAATAACGCGACCGGCTCTCTCATAGAACTGAGCCAGACGGGAACCAAGATACGCGGGATAACCCTCTTCACCGGGCATTTCTTCCAGACGACCGGACATCTCACGCAGCGCCTCTGCCCAACGCGAGGTAGAATCCGCCATCAGCGCTACGGAATAGCCCATATCGCGGAAATACTCGGCGATGGTAATACCGGTATAAATAGAAGCCTCACGCGCCGCAACAGGCATATCGGAGGTGTTAGCAATCAAAACGGTACGTTCCATCAAGCTGTGACCTGTTTTGGGATCGAGCAATTCAGGAAACTCATTAAGAACGTCGGTCATCTCGTTGCCGCGCTCACCGCAGCCGATGTAAACGACAATATCCGCCTCAGCCCATTTTGCCAGCTGGTGCTGAACAACAGTTTTACCCGAGCCGAAAGGGCCGGGTACAGAAGCAACGCCGCCCTTTGCGATCGGAAACAGCGTATCAATCACGCGCTGACCGGTAATCAAAGGCATATCGGGAGATAACTTCTGTTGATACGGTCTGCCGATACGAACAGGCCACTTCTGCATGAGAGACAGTTCATGTCTCTCCCCTTTTTCATTTTCAACGACAGCAACAGTATCGGTTACCTTATACTCGCCGCCGGCGATCTCTTTCACAACACCGCTGATACCTGCCGGTACCATGATCTTGTGCAGAACGATCTCTGTCTCCTGAACGGTACCGATCACATCCCCGCCGACAACCTTGTCGCCGACTGCGGCAGTGGCTTTGAACTGCCAAACCTTGTCGCGCTTCAAAGCGGGGACGGAAACACCGCGGCTGAGATTATTGCCGCTGACCTTCATGATATCATCCAGGGGACGCTGGATTCCGTCGTAGATACTTTCAATCAGACCGGGACCAAGCTCTACGGAAAGCTGGTTACCGGTTGACACGACAGGCTCGCCGGGACCGAGACCCGAAGTTTCCTCATAAACCTGGATAGAAGCCTTGTCGCCGTGCATTTCGATGACCTCACCGATCAGGTTCATGTCGGACACGTGCACAACGTCAAACATATTGCAGTCGCGCATGCCCTCGGCGATGACCAGAGGTCCGGCTACCTTCTTAATTACACCTGTACTCATAATCTATCATTCCTTTTTGGGAGCACAGCTCCCCAGTTAATCGTTGAATATATCGCTGCCGACAGCCTTCTCGACCGACAGCTTCACCGCTGAAAGTCCCTCGCCGGTATTTCCCGATACACCGGGAATCAGAATGATGGCGGGAGAAGGTTCACTGCGGTATTTCGCAATTTCTTTCTCCATCACCGTTGCCGCGGCTTCAGTGATATAAATAATGCTGTAGCTTTGACTTTGACACAGCTTTTTGAACACCGCGACATTATCCTTGTCGGGCTCAAAGAAATAGGTGTCCAGACCGAGCGCCGCAAAGCCGTATATACTCTCTTTGTCGCCGTAAACAGCTATTCTGTCAGACATACATACTCCTCAGTCTTTCTTTTATCGTTTCATCAGAAAGATGACTCACCTTGCCGGAGAGAATCATCCTTACCGCTTTCATCTCATTTTGACGCGCGATAATATACGCGACGATCGGTCCGATGCTGAACGGTTCCCATTTTTGAGGCTTCATCACATCGGTAAGGTAATCATCACACCATTTTTCAAACGCAGACATCGAATCTTCGATGGCGTTTGCCGCGCCGCGATACTGTGTGCCGCTGATATAATCCATGATCGCTTCATACCCCTCAACAGCCGCCGCAGAAAGCTTTTCGATATCAAGCGTATCGCACGGAGCCATCGCTCTGCGGACAAAATCCGCCTTTTTGCGCGTGTTTGCAGAGCGTACCGCGATCTTGATGTCAGCAGAGGCGACATACAGTTCACAGTACAGTCGGATGATCTCGTTATCACTTTTTTTACCCAGACTGTACACATATTCCATGCACGCCTTGTCGATGATGATATCGCACAGCTGACCGTCAGACGTTTGCAAAAGCGCGGTCATTGCGGATTGCGCCGTGCTCTGCAAATAATCAGGCAAGGCACTGTAATCACGGTTTTTGATCGCTTCATAAACCGCGACGGGATCACTCACGGAATTTGTCAAAAACAGACCTTGCGGCTTTAAATCACGTGTAATACATTTGATCGCGACTTTCAGATTGTGATAATCATTCGGGACGAGTAAAAACTCCAGAGCCGACATATCGTCAACGATCTCTGACACAAAATTCCAAAGCTTTTGATCTTCGAGAGTCAACAGCTCATCGACAGATAGATCCGTTCCGTCTCCCCAACCCTTATCCTGGAGAAGCCGCATCACCTCATCTGCATCCTTAGCGCCGAGAAGCGCGTCAAGATCAGCATCGGACAGCAGCTTGGTTTCTTTGAATCTGATACGAGCTACAGCATAAGTATAATCATCCTGCTGCATAATCTACCTCCTAATCAGAACAACAGCCGTCCGGCTTTGTCGGATAGATTCTCCGATTCGCCCGCAAACACAGCGTCAAAGGAACAGTTCTGTTCGATACCGCCGTATTTCAGAATGAATCCGGCTTCGATCGGAGCAGGCTCAAGAGAAAGTGTAATGCTTCCCTTAGATACAGCGTTCAGCTTTGAAAGGAAATCCGCAGGCATACGCTTGAGATCCTTTTCACCGAAGCAGATCACACCCTCGCCGGGCTGAGAGTTCTTTTCAACCATACCCGAGATCAAAGCGAAATACGCGTCGTCGGGTAAACTCTTTGCCGACCGCAGGCCTTCGCTGAGCATGGTTGCAATAATCTCGCGCTTTGCGCGAAGCAAAACGCGCTTTTCTTCAAGATCAGCCGCAGAATCACCGCGGTTCTTGATATCGACAACACGAGCAGCGGTCTTTTCTTTTCCGTCCGCGATAATCTGATCCGCCTGCTTTTCAGCGGCTGACAGAATCTTATCCGCCTTGCTCTGTGCGTCGTTAAGGATAGAATCACATACTTTACTTGTATCCGCTTCTATCTGAGCAATGATCTTATCAATACCAGCCATATCGTCACCGATCACATTGCGTCGATACCGAATACCGCAAGAATGGAAATCAGCAGAGCCAGAATCGCGTAGGTTTCAACCATCGCAGGCAGGATCAGCGCTTTACCCATCTGATCGGGCTTCTTCGCAACGGTACCGATCGCGGCTACCGAGCACTTGCCCTGATGGATTGCGGAGTACAGACCGGAGAAAGCAATCGGCAAAGATGCCGCAAAGTACAGAAGACCCTTTACAAGAGTGACCTCCTGGATGGTTCCGATCAAGCCGATGTTAGACATAATCAGGAATGCTACCAGCAGGCCGTAAATGCCCTGGGTAGCCGGCAAAAGCTGGAAGATCAGGACTTTACCGAACATCGAAGGATCCTCGGCAAGAACGCCCGCCGCGGCAACGCCTGCCTTACCGACGCCGATAGCGGAACCGATACCGGCAAAGAATGTTGCGAACGCCGCGCCCAAAAGCGCAAAGAATAAACCTGAGTTATTAAGTATTTCTGACATTTATATTTCCTCCTTGACTGTATAATGCTTGGAATTAATTTTAAACGGATTGAAACTGCGGCCGCCGCCGGTATAAAATTTGCCGAAAAATTCGACGAACTGCAGTCGATTGGTATGAACATATGCGCCGAGCGCGTTGATGCCGATATTCAGAGCGTGACCGACAACGAAGATGATGATAAATATGATGATACCTAAAACAGAGTCGCCCACCATACTGCCGATTTGATTGAAAACCTGCGCGATAACGCCGGTCGCGAGACCCAGCGCCAGCAGACGGCTGTAGGACAATATATCACTGAGATAGCCGGTAGAACCATACAGACCGTACATGCCCTTGAGCAGTCGTTTGATCGGATTCTTGCTTTCTCTGCCGGAGAAGAACAGAATAATTACCGCGCCGACGGCCGCCATAATGCCGCCGATCGTCAGGCATACAGGCGGAAGCACAAAGCCTGCGATATTGCCCATCATATCAAGTGAAAGCAGAGCGAGTATTGCGCCGCCTACCAAGAGATACCAGCTGACAACGTCATAGATAACTGCCGTATAATCTTTGTTCTTGATGTGGTTATACGCCTGTATCGCCAATCCGGTGAACAGATGAATGATACCCAACAGGAAAGAGAACATCAGCATCTTCATCGGATTTGTTACGGGATTGAACCATATCGGTGTAACCAAGCCGGGAATGTTCGGCGGCGGCGTATGGAAGAAGGTGTTAGAGATAACAGAGATCGCGTCGCCGAAAAAGGAACCGAACAGCAGACCCCAAATTGTTGTGGAAACACCGCACCAAAAGAACATCTTGACGCTGCGCCTGAGTCCGACTTCCATGCCCTTGAACTTCATCAGAAGTACTCCGCAGGCAATCGCCATAACCAAGCCGTAGCCTGCGTCGGAGAACATCATACCGAAAAAGATATAGTAGAAAATCGCCATGATTGAGGTCGGATCAGCTTCGTGCGGGTCAGGATAGCTGTAGGTCGCGATGACGGATTCGACCGGTTCGACAAATTTATTGTTTTTCAGCTTGATCGGAGCGTTTTCATCCGCTTCCTCCAGCTCAACCTGTGCGTCATACCGCTCTTCGAGAAATTGTTTCAGCCCGGCTGCTTCCGGCTCAGGGATATATCCTGTCATCACGAAGGTATTCCGGGACGCGGCGATATCATCGTATACCGCGTACCGCTCCGCTTTCATCACATAGTAGTCTTCAAGAAAAGCGAGCTTATCCGCGTACTTTGCGTACGACTTGATGACGTTTTCGTTCTCCAGGATCCTGCCGTCACGGTTACTCAGATGCTTATTGATTTCTTTTTCTCTCGCCTTAGGAACCACGGGAGAAACATATGACGGATACTCAAAGCCAATCTTTCTCAATGCTTCTGAGACAGCGTCAGCATCCTTCTTTGAGGTCAGGATAAATACACAGGTCTGATTTTCGTCGCTGTGGATAACTTCAACATCTATTCCCTCTACCTCGGGGATCAATTCAGCCAACTCTGAGAGAATCGCAGTCGAAGTTTTCACGGACGAGAATTTTCCGATAAACGCTTTTGTTGTCGCTGTGCCGGAAAAGTTCATCGGAACATCCAAACTAAGCCACGGCTGGATAACCTCGAGCTGTGATTGATATTTAACTTTTTCAGCGATATTCGCGTCGATCTTTTTCTGACACGCGATGATATCGTATGCTATACGAAGGATATCCTGAGTTTCATCAACCAGTTCATCATAGCGCGAACGCGAAATCTGTTCGCGTCCCTTAAATGAGCTGAGCATCCCCTTCTTTCGCGGTACATAGCGAGAAAGAATCCCGGAAGCTTCAGAGGCGTTTGAAGCCATACGCTGGTACTGTGCCTGAAACGCCGAGGTATCGTCTTTGTAAAAGACGCTGTCCTCCAGATCCATATTCTCGATCTCAACAACGCCCCGCCGCTGGAGGGTCTCCAAAATATCCTTGCAGTATTTGAGCAGCGCATAAATATAGATACGCTGCATTTTGAGCATAGCCATGATGCTCCTCCTTACTGCTTTTCTAACAATATATTAGTTTAATGTTTCCAAAATCAGTTTATTGATGACATTTTGTTTGAGCTTCATCGTCTTTTCAGTCAAAGCCGCAGCGTTGGATTCTGCCTTTGCTTTGCGGTCTTTAACGATCTCAGCCGCTCTGAGCTTTGCTTCTTCGGTCGCCTTTTGATCAAACGCGACCGCCTTCTGCATAGCCTGTTCGATCATCTCGCTCGCGTGTTTCTCCGCCTGAGCGACAATCTGTTGGGCTTTCAGCTCGGCGGCGTCCTGCTTTTCGTTAGCTTTCAGCTCGGCTTCTCTTACCCTATCTATTGTGGAAACAGCCATATCTTCACCACCATATAGTGTTATCCTTAATATAATAACCGCAAACTCAAAAATAGTCAAGTGTTTTTTCCCAACATCTGTACAAATATGATGATTTGCCATAAATATTGAGCCAAATTCAACATTTTTATTCTGATTCGGAATTATTTATACATAAAATCAGCTCGTACACAAAGATCACACCCGATAGCAGAGATTCTTACAATAACATCCATAGCCGCTTTGACAGTTATCGCACAGACGCTGTGGCATAATAAAACACGATAAGGAGTGGCGGCATGGTAATCTATGTAGATGTTCTGCTGTTTGTCAACACGGTGATAAATTACGCGATCTTGATGACAACGGAAAAGCTTTTAAAACGAGACTGCCGCCTGTATCGCATGATTGCGGGTGCGTTTGCGGGAGCACTCTTCTCTCTGCTGATCTTCGTAAACACAGACAGCCGATTACTGATGTTCCTATTAAAGATCATATCATCATCCGCCATCACGATCATTACCTTTGGATGGAAAAGCAAAGCCGAATATATAAAGGCATTTATAAGCGATATCGTTGTTGCTGTCGTCTACAGCGGTTTTCTGATCCTGTTTTATGAAATTGCGCGACCGCCTAATATGGTGATTGTCAACGATGTGCCGTATTTTCAAATCAATCCTTTGATACTGCTTTTTGTCACGGCTGTGATTTATATCATCCTATTCCTACTGTATAAATTATTCTCAGAAAGAATAAAAAACACAGTGGTAACGATCGGCTTTACCATCGCGGATCATTCATACTCTTGTATCGGAATAATTGACACCGGCTGTAATCTGACGGAACCCTTCTCTTCATCTCCGGTTATCATCACCGATCGTTCGGTCTATCAAGCGGATCCAAAGCTCCCCATCCGTATTATTCCCTATACCACCGTCGGCGGAGGTTCGTTTTTATACGCCGTCAAAGCGGACAGCGTCACAATCAATCATAAGCCGATCCATAAGACTGTCTATATCGCGTCATCCGAAATCCATAACGAGAACTATCAGGCAATAATTAACTCAGAAATCATCAGGTGAAACTATGCAATTACTAAGAAACCTTTTATTCAAAATCCGTTTTCTGTTTCTCTCGAACAGCGTCTACTATATCAATTCATCCGCCGCTCTTCCCCCGCCCTTGACAAAAGCAGAAGAGGCTGTTATCCTCAGACAGATCAAGGATGGAGACGAAAAAGCCAGAGAGCCGCTGATTGTACATAATCTTCGGCTGGTGGTCTACATCGCGAAGAAATTTGAGAACAGCAACGTCAACATCGAAGATCTGATTTCAATCGGCACAATCGGACTCATCAAAGCGGTCAACACCTTCTCTCCCGACCGCAACATTAAACTGGCGACCTACGCGTCGCGCTGTATTGAAAACGAGATCCTCATGTTCCTCAGAAAAGCTTCTCAAAACAAATACGAAATCTCTATCGAAGAGCCTCTTTCTACCGACTGGGACGGCAACGAACTGCTGCTCAGCGATATCCTCGGCTCCGAAAACGATACCGTCAGCGCGGATATTGAACAGGAGGCGGAGATCAACCAGCTGCTTGAAGCCGTCAACAGACTCAACACGCGTGAGGCAATGATTATGGAACTGCGTTTCGGGCTCAACGGCAACAAAGAGCATACTCAGAAAGAAGTCGCCGATCTACTCGGTATTTCCCAGTCATACATATCCCGACTGGAAAAACGCATCATCGGAAAGCTGAAACAAGAATTGGAAAAAGTAATATAAGATACAAGAAGCCTTCCTGTACGGAAGGCTTCTTACATGTAAAGCAGGCTATATACCCGCTTTTATGATTATATTAGCTCAGCCGGCGGCGTTTTCATCGACATTCTTATCGCCGTCCGCGTTCTCGCGTTCACCGATGTTTCCGTCTCCGTCTTCAACCTCGCCGTTTTCAACCATATTATCCCACTCGGTAGCCATCATATTACCGTCTTCCGTAGCGACACCGTCGGTGTTGTCTTCGGTAGGTTCAGACGCCTTTAAGGTTTCGCGATTGTCATCCAGCAAGCCTTGATTGTCGTTGCTGTATTTTGTCGCGTCCTTCGTCATGTCAGACACAGCTTCGGAAGCGGTCTGTTTCACCTTGTCAACAGCTTCTCCCGCACACGCGCTCAGGCAGACGCATATGGCCGTTACAACTGCGATCAACGCAAGAAATCTTTTCATCAAACATTCTCCTATCTTATATACAAGATTCTCGCCGCATACAGCGACGGTAATAGTGTTTGCGGACAGAAGTAAAATATACAAAGAAAACGCAGGAGAAATGAAACTCCTGCGCATTCAGTTAAAAATCAGTTAAAGAAACGACCTTTTCGGAAAGCTTATTTCCGTTATTGTCATATTTTGACATAAGAACAGTATCATCATCCGAATAGTGGAGCAGTACCGTGCCGCCGTCGGAAAGCTTCTTGCAAACAAACTTGATCTCGCCGTCAGCCGTCATGCGGACGCCTGTTCCTTCGGGCTTGTTATTCAGCCAGTGACCCATGTGCATCGAACCGTCTTTCGCGCTGATACCGACGCCGATTCCGTGGCGGACGTTCTCAGACCAGTCGCCGCTGTAGCACAGCGAACCGTCTTTATAATAATAGGCGCCTTTACCGGAACGCTTGTCGCCGCGATACATACCTTCATACGCGGTCAACCCGAGATCAGTCACCGTACGTCCGTAACCGGAACGGTTGCCTTCAGCGTCCAATTCACCGTAGTAACTGTAAACAGCGCCATCAGCCATAATCGACTTGTCCGGCTGTGCTGCTGACTTTTCGGGCTCAGGCTCTGTAACGGGCTCTTCAACGATCTCCGGTTCAGTGGTTTCTTCGGCAGTTTCCGCCTCTTTGACGGATTCATCCTCTGCTATCTCTTCGCCGAAGGTTTTTGCCTTTGAAATATCCAGCGCAGCTGAAAGATTGCGTTTGATATTGAAATCCTTCGGGTTGATTTTATCGTACAAAGGCGTTTCTTCGCCGACGAAGCTTTCTTCCTGAACTTGATTGAGCTTCGTCCGTACTTCATCAACAAAAGAACGAAAATGAGCGGTTTGGGCGTCAGACATAAACCAGATGATTCCGTCATTTGTAGAAGCTACCGCCGTATAATCATCATACGATTCATTGAGCTGTTCCACGATCCGCTCGTCAAAAACATCCGGCATCGCAGACAGCACCACAGGATCGCTGAGCTTTACATCCGTATACAAAAGGCATAAACCACCCTGTACTTTACGCGGTTCCAGACTGCAACAGACAGCACCGTTTTCATCCATGTACTCAGCCTTCAGCAGCGTATGAAGCTTGCTGAACAAAAGACGCTTAAAAAGCTTGTCATCATGATAAAAGCAAAGATAATACCGTCCTTCCCCCGCGGGGGTAACCTCCTGAACCGGCTTGCCGTTAATCGGCTTAACCGTCCAGCGTAACAGCTTATCCTTTTCGATACTGTAATCGTACAGGATCGACTGCCCCTCGCTGTCGTAGGTGATCCTGTCACGGATCTTGTCAAAGGTTGCAAAATAACTTTTGCGTACAGCAGAAAGAATATCGCTGTTTAAATCGGTATCGTCTCTGTCAGCGACACAAAAGTTGTAAAAATACTGAATCCCCATATTCCATCGTCCAAATCATCCGGTCTCCCGAAATCAGATGGAAACCTCCATCGCTACCTTGTACAGTCTGTCGTCAAATACACGGGGCATATCAAGCGCTTCGGTAATATCGTAATCGACAATCTTGCCGTTCTGGAAAGCGATGACGCGGTTGCCGATACCTTTTGCGAGCAAATGAACCGCCGCAACGCCCATATCGGTCGCCATCAGTCTGTCGCGCAAGGACGGCGAACCGCCGCGCTGTACATGACCGAGGATAGTCGCGCGGGTCTCGATACCGGTACGGTGCTGGATATAGTGAGAGATATCCTGAACGCCGCCGACGCCCTCTGCTACAATAATAATAAAATGCTTTTTGCCGGTGTCCTTCTGCTCGTAGATACGCGCGATTACGTCTCTCTCAAGATCATACTCGATCTCGGGAACGATGATTGCGGTAGCGCCTACGGCGATGCCGGTATGCAGCGCAATATCGCCGCAATGACGGCCCATAACCTCAACAACCGAGCAGCGGTCATGGCTCTGGGCGGTATCGCGGATCTTGTCGATCATCTCAACCGCCGTGTTCATCGCGGTATCAAAACCGATCGTATAATCGGAACAAGCAATATCGTTATCAATTGTACCGGGCAGCGCTACGGTAGGAATACCCGCGTTAGAAAGCGCCCTTGCGCCTCTGAACGAACCATCGCCGCCGATAACAACCAGACCTTCGATGTCAAGAGAACGACAAAACTCAGCCGCTTTGAGCTGATATTCCTCCTGCATAAACTTCTTGCTGCGTGCGGTATACAAAATCGTACCGCCGCGGCTGAGAATATCAGAAACCGAACGGAGATCCATTTCTTTGACGTCGCCGTTCAAAAGACCGTTGTAGCCCTTATAAACGCCGTAAACCTTGAATCCGTTATAAATACCGGCTCTGACAACGGCTCTGACAGCCGCGTTCATGCCCGGCGCGTCGCCGCCGCTTGTTAATACTGCTAATGATTTAGCCATAATTCATCCTCCTGACATATATAAAGAATAAAATATTACAAAATATATTATAATACAAACCGGCTCTTATAATCAAGTATTTATGCAAAATTTATCAAAATATTTACCGACAATCACTTAAGCTTTACGCTGTCATCGCCTAACTGATACTTTAATTCACCGATCATCGTCGGATTGACAGCCGCCCACAAACTGCGGGGCGCCATTACCTGTGACTTGTTCTCGGTCAAATAAAAGATAACAGGCGTATTGCCGGGAAAGATCTCCAGGATATTTCTCGCTTTGAAATACCCACGGCTCTCAAGTGACTCGACCTTCAAATAAAGCCTTTGTTCGCGCATCGGTTTCGGCGGCTGAGAGGATGCAGCATCTTTAAGCTTCAACTCTTCTGCCGGCTGTAAAGCGGTAATTTTGTCGGCAATCACTTTTGTTTCTTCATCCTCTTTACTGCTGAGTGTGCCGTCAATTTCAACAACAGAACCCGCGAAAAGCGACCGGCGAGATTCTTCCAGTACGTTCGGAAAAACGATAACCTCACATGAGCCGTAGCGGTCTTCCACTTCGGCGAACGCCATCATCTTGCGATTCTTAGTCGTTTGGGTCTTATTCTTGCTGACGACCGCAATCAACTTAACCTTTGAACGGTCGTGATATCTGCCTTCGTCCATGTTGAGAATATCACAGATACGATCAGCGTTAACAGAGTTGGCGTAGTCGGCATACTCGTCGATCGGGTGACCGCTGAGAAACAGTCCCGTCATCTCCTTTTCCATATTCAACAGCTCGATCAAAGGGAACTCCTCGAGTTCAGGTATCACGATTTCGTCTCCGCCTGTGCTGCCGCTGATATCGAAAAGCGAAATCTGTCCTGCTCCGCCGCCTTTTCGCCGATCATATTCAAGGTCATCAAGGATGGTTTTGGATACAGCGAGCATCTGTCGGCGGTTATAGCCGAGATTGTCCAGAGCACCGCATTTTATCAGGCTTTCAAGTGATCTCGCGTTCAGACCCTTTCCGTTCATCCTGCGGCAAAAATCATAATAGGACGCAAAAGGTTTCATCCTGCGCTCGTTGATAATCGCACTGATAAACGCCGGTCCCAGATTTCTGACTGCGGACAATCCAAAACGAATATTGCCGCCCGATACAGTGTATTTGCTGTCACTTTCATTAACGCTTGGCGGCAGTACAGCCACTGAGAGGCGGTGACACTCGCCGATATAATCAGCCGTTTTGTTCTGATTGTCAATCACCGACGATAACAGCGCCGCCATATACTCGCGTTTATAATGGCATTTCAGAAATGCCGTTTGGTAGGATACCGCCGCGTATGCCGCCGCGTGACTTTTGTTGAACGCGTAAGATGCGAAGCTCTCCATCTCGGCAAAAATCGACAACGCGGTTTTTTCGTCGATCCCGCGCCTGAGACAGCCTTCGACCTCCACTTCCCCGTTCTCATTTGTCAATCCACGGATAAAAATGCGTTTTTCACGTTCCATCACGTCATGCTTTTTCTTACTCATCGCACGGCGAACGATATCGGCGCGACCGAGAGAATAGCCCGCGAGAGTGCGGAAGATCTGCATAACCTGTTCCTGATAAATGATACAGCCGTTGGTAACGTTAAGGATCGGCTCAAGCAGAGGATGCTTATAAGTAATCATCTCAGGATTGTGTCGGTTGCGGATATAGGTCGGGATCGAATCCATCGGTCCCGGACGGTACAGGGATATAACGGCGATCAAATCTTCAAATCTTTCCGGCTTGAGCTGTACCAGAACATTCTTCATTCCGCCGCTTTCAAACTGGAATACACCGTCGGTGCTGCCGGATGAAATCATATCGTAGACGGCTTTATCGGTGTAGTTGATATTTTCAATGCTGAAATCATGCTCTCGTTTTCGGATTATCCTCTCAGCGTCGTGGATAACCGTCAGATTTCGCAAACCCAAAAAGTCCATTTTGAGAAGACCAAGCTCCTCCAATGTTGTCATCGTGAACTGAGTCACAACGGCGTCGTCGGATTTTGCAAGAGGTACATAGTCGCTGACAGGACGGTCGGTAATCACCACACCCGCCGCGTGGATGGTCATATGGCGCGGCACTCCTTCAAGATCCCGCGCGATGTCAATGACCTGCTTGACAGCGGCGTCCTGATGATAGCTCTTAAGCAGCTCCGAGGATAAGGTCAGCGCCTTATCGACCGTCATGTCAAAGCTGAGCGGGATCATTTTAGCGATTTTATCAACCGTCGCATACGGTATATCCAACACCCTGCCGACGTCTCGCACGGCGCCTCTCGCCTGCATCGTACCGAAAGCGACGATCTGTGCTACATGATCGGCGCCGTACTTGCCGATCACGTACTCAATCACCTCGCCTCGTCTGTCTTTACAAAAGTCGATATCGAAGTCCGGCATGCTGACGCGCTCGGGGTTCAGAAAGCGTTCAAAGAGTAAATCATACTTTATCGGATCAATACCGGTGATGCCGATACAATAGGCGGCCAGAGAACCCGCGCCGGATCCTCGACCCGGGCCAACCGGGATATCTTTGCTTTTTGCGTACCTGACAAAATCGCTGACGATCAGAAAGTAATCGACAAAGCCCATCCTCTTGATGACAGAAAGCTCATAGTCAAGCCGATCGGTCACGGTTCTATCGGGTTGATCTCCATAGCGACGATACAAGCCCTCATAGCATTTGCGGCGAAAATATTCGTAGTGGTCTTCATTGTTCGGCGTTTTGAAATCAGGCAGCTTACGGTTGCCAAATTCAAATTCCACGTTACAGCGTTCGGCGATTTTTACCGTATTGTCGAAGGCTTCATCGAGATGAGCGAACACCGAACGCATTTCTTCTTCGCTCTTAAGATAAAACTCTTCCGTCTCAAAGCCCATTTTTTTGTTGTTGACAGTACTGTTTGTTTGGATGCACAACAGGATATCGTGAAGCTTGCTGTCCTCCTTGCGGATATAGTGACAGTCGTTGGTCACAACCAGTCCCGCACCGATCTTCCGGGCTATCTGTGTCAGCTTAAGATTCAGTTCTTTTTGTTCTCTGATACCGTGATCCTGTAACTCAATAAAGTAGTTATCCTTGCCGAAAACACGCTGATAATACCGCGCTTTTTCCAACGCGCCGTCATCATCGCCGCTCAGGAGCCGTTTCGGCACTTCGCCCGACATACAGGCCGAAAGGCAAATCAAACCCTCGTGATATTGCTCCATCAGCTCATAGTCGATACGCGGCTTGTTGTAAAAGCCGTCGGTGAACGCAAATGATACCAGTTTCAACAGGTTTTGATAACCGGTTTGATTTTCGCATAGGAGAATTAAGTGATAATAGTCCCGATCCAGTTCAGCGGTTTTATCAAACCTCGAACGCGGCGCGACATAGACCTCACAGCCGATAATCGGCTTGATTCCCTGTTTTTTACATTCCTTATAAAAATCAATCACACCGTACATGACGCCGTGATCCGTTATCGCGAGAGCGCTTTGGCCAAGTTCTTTCGCCCGGGAAACCAAGCGAGAGATTCGGCAAGCGCCGTCGAGTAAACTGTATTCGGTGTGTACATGCAGGTGTGCGAATGACATGATTCTATCCTCTTATTATGTTGATTGTACCTGTGCTTTGAAATTGCCGTCTTTAAGGGTGATATCAAGAAGATCACCGCTTGATACATCTTTGATTGAGCTGATGTTGCTGTCGCCTTTGGTGATATAGGCAAATCCTCTGTTGAGAACAGCAACAGGATTGAGCGCTTCTACTGTGGTGAACAGTTCCTTTGCGGACGATTGGCTGTGCCGGTACAAATTCTCGGCAGCGCTTTTTGCCCTGATCGCGTAGTTTTCAACCAATTCGATATCTTTGTCGAGTTCATCAAGCGGAGAATGTGCGAGAACAATTGAAGAAATTTTTTCCGTATCGTTTTCGAGAAGTGACAGTTGAGCGTTAACGGCTGTTACCCCCTGCCGAAGCATCGACTGAACATTCTCCAGTAAATCCAGACGATTCGGAACCGCCAGTTCCGCCGCGGCAGACGGCGTCGGCGCTCTCAGATCGCTGACAAAATCACACAGAGTCGTGTCTGTTTCATGTCCGACCGCCGATATAACGGGGATTTCACAGGCATAGATCGCGCGGGCAAGGCCCTCATCGTTGAAAGCCCACAGATCCTCCATTGAACCTCCGCCTCTGCCGATGATAATAAGGTCAGCCGCTTTGTTGTCAGAAAACAGCTGTACCGCATGAATCAGCTGAGAAGGCGCTTCATCGCCCTGTACCAGAACCGGCGCCAAAACAAGCTCGACACAGGGAAAGCGTCTGCCGATGATGTCCTTAATGTCCTGCAGCGCGGCTCCCGTAGGAGATGTAATGATACCGACGACTTTCGGCATGTCGGGGATCGGCTTTTTATGCTCTTCGGCAAAAAGTCCCTCCGCGCCGAGTTTCTTTTTCAGCTGTTCGAACTGCATTGCCAACACACCGACGCCGTCCGGCTGCATGTCCTCAACACGCAGCTGATACTGACCGCTCGGTTCATACACCGTGACCTGAGCGCGCATAATCACCTTCATCCCATCCTCGGGACGAAACCGAAGATTCTTGACGCTCCACGAAAACATCACAGCGCGAACAACGCTGCTTTTATCTTTCAGCGAAAAGTACATATGACCGCTTTTCGCATTGATATTGACATTTGACAACTCGCCCTCGATAAAAATTGTCTGCAGCTGCGGATCAGAGGCAATCAGGCTGCTGATATGAGAGTTGAGCTGTGATACGGAAAATACCTTTGGTGTTAACATAAAAGATCCTTTACAGAGGCAAGCACCGCCGTGCCCGCCGCGTTATCTGAAGAAAACTCCGGGAGCGCGAAAACACAGTCGTACTTTGCTTTAAGCGCGTCTCGGATAATCGAATCGGACATCACTCCGCCTGCATATACAAACGGCAAATCGCCGTAAGACTCACGAATACGTCCGCTCATACCGCCTATTGCCGCAGAAATAAATTCCATCGCAAACCGTGCGATAAACGCGGGACTTTTTCCTTCTTTTTGATATTTTTCGGCGATATTCTGACCGCCGGACAAACAGCAGTCCATGCCTTTCAACGTCGCTTTGGTGTGGATTTTTTCAGAGCACTCCAGAGCAAGCTTTTCCAGCTCTTTACCGCACGGAAAGTGCAATCCCAGCATCACGCCGATACGATCAATCAGCTGACCCGCGTTCAAATCAAGCGTTTTCGCAACGATCTTTGTAGTCAAAAAACCGTCCTCCCCGTTGACGAGCAGCGCTTCGGTTGTGCCGCCGCTGACATGGAAGGCGATGTGCTTTTGAGCGAGCAGATCCAGCCGCCCAACGCTGTAAAGCGCAGCGGCGATATGACCCTGCTGGTGAGAAAATTCATACACAGGAACCTTCAAAGCAGATGACAGAACACTTGCCGCCATCATTCCCACCGTGAAGCACGGCATATAGGAGCCTTTTTCCGTGCGCGGCGCATAGGAAACGCCGATCGCCTTGATCTTTTTTTCGAAGCCGCTAAACACTTCGGCGAAAATCTCCGGCAATTGCTGCACATGATGAAAGACCGCGTCGCTCTGTCTGAGCCCGAGCTCACCGTCTTTGACAGGCAACAGTTTGCGCTTGGAGATCACCTTGCCGTTTTCAGCGTCATACAAACAAACGGAGGTGGTATAATTACTGGTGTCGATACCGAGATAAATGCTCATAGCTCTTTTGCGACAGCGCCAAGTACGCCGTTGATGAATGACGTGTCATCCTGTACAGTGTATTTTTTGGATAGCTCGACCGCTTCGTTGATAGAAACCGATACCGGGATACTGTCGATATACAGCATCTCATATATCGCCAGCCGCATAATCGCCAAAGAAACCCTGGAAATACGTCCGATCTTCCACCCGGATTTCAGATTGGCGGAAATCTTTTCATCAATCTCTTCACGGTGAGCGGTAACACCTTTTGCGCAGTCAAGCGCGTAATCGCTGAGAAATTCATCTCTGGCGTCACCGGCGTTATCGGCAAGTTCATCTATATCCGAATCCGAGAACAGCGATTCAAAGCAGAGAAAGAATGCTTGTTCTCTCATCTTATAGCGTGAAATATCGTTTTTATTTTCGGCATTATTCCTGATCTCTTCACTCATTATGATCCCTCAATTCCGTAATTCTTATACAGAGATAGTATAACATAACAGAGGGATTTTGTAAATAACGGAACCGCACAAATCGGCACACATATAATATTTGTATAGAGGCGTCGCAGCTTTGTCTTATAAGAGTGCCTTTTTCGCCATAATCTACATTATTTTGCTATTATTTTTAGGTAATAGTACGGAATTTGGTCAGATACGGTCTCAACCTCCATTTTTATATTGAAAAAAACGAAAAACAATGATAAAATAACAACGATTCTGAGTACTTATACCCAAGAATGAAACGATGATTAAAGTGAGGTCTCATGATGAGTACTACCGCATTTTATTCCAACAAACCCGAGAATTACAACACCTATGACGGAAACGATCTGGGCTTTACCTACACTCCCGAGTGCACTACCTTCAAGGTCTGGGCTCCTTCGGCAGAGCAGGTGCTCTTAAAGCTTTACACGACCGGTTCCTACTATGAGGAAGGCGCTCAGGTACTGGGCATTAAGCAGATGCTTTATGATGCTTCTACCGGCGTATGGACCGTAACCGTTGACGGTGACCTGAACAAAACCTACTATACCTATGTCGTTAAAACCGCGAAAGGCACGCACGAAACACAGGACGTCTACTCTAAGGCTGTCGGTGTCAATTCCAATCGCTCTGAGGTTGTCGATCTTGCCGAGACCAATCCCGAAGGCTGGGAAAACGACACCCATATTCTGGTTGATAAACCTAACGACGCGATCATTTGGGAAATTCACATCCGTGACTTCTCTTCGTCCGATACTTCCGGCGTCAGCAAACAAAACCGCGGCAAGTTCCTCGCCTTTACGGAGCGCGGAACCGTGATCCCCTTCACCAACTTCCCTACCTGCGTTGATTATCTCAAGCAGCTGGGCATCACCCATATTCAGATCAATCCTGCCTTTGATTTCGGTTCAGTCAACGAGATCACCGGCGTCGACTACAATTGGGGTTACGATCCGGTCAACTATAACGTTCCCGAAGGCTCCTACGCAACCGACCCTTATCACGGCGAGGTGCGTATCAGAGAGTTTAAGGAAATGATAAAGTCACTGCACCGGGACGGTATCGGCGTCATTATGGACGTTGTCTACAACCACGTCTATTCTGCCGTTGATTCTCCTTTTGAAAAAACGGTTCCCGGTTATTATTTCCGCATGCAGGACGGCAAGTTTCTCAACTCATCCGGATGCGGCAATGTCACCGCATCCGACAAAACGATGTTCCGCAAGTTTATGATAGACTCCCTGCGCTACTGGACAGAAGAGTATCATATCGACGGTTTCCGTTTCGATCTGATGGCTTGCCACGACATCGAAACCATGAATCTGATTCGCGAAGAGCTGGATAAAATTGACACGCGCCTTCTCATGTACGGTGAGCCGTGGACTGCGAACGACGCAGAGAACGGCATTTCCGGAGAGGACTGTTCCAACAAGTCCAACGCAAAGAAGCTTTCCGCCCGCATTGGTATGTTTAACGACGATATGCGCCACGGTATCAAGGGCGGCTCTGATGACGACAGCAAGGGCTTTATCCAGGGTTCCACCCACAGCGCGTACAATGTGATTGCCGGTATGATGGGCGCGTCCTCCGTTACCTTCGGTAATTGGGCAAACGAACCTTCCCAGTGTATCACCTATGCTTCAGCGCATGATAACCTCACTTTGTGGGATAAGATCCTCAAATCCAACTGGTGCACCGACTATGATACCACCGACAAGCTTTACATCACCCAAAACAAGCTCGCGGCTGTTTTGATTTTGGCGTCCCTCGGTATCCCCTTCTGGATGGCGGGTGAAGAATTTGCCCGTACCAAATACGGCGATCATAACTCTTATAAATCTCCCGATTCGATCAACTCCATCAACTGGACGCGTACCATCCGCTACAAGGAGCTGGTTGATTACTACAGAGGTTTGATTAAAATCCGCAAAGCTTTTTCACCTTTGCGCGATAATACTACAAAAGCAGTCAACGACGGCTACATCGTCTATAACGGTCAGAGCATTTCTTTGACAATGAAAAACGACGTGGAAAACGAATGGGAGATGATTAGCGTTATCATCAATAACTCCGAACAGCCCTGCACCCCGCAGATTAAGTCTCAGTATGAATTACCCAAGGGCTGGTATGTCGTCGCGAACGGAGAGAAAGCTTCGGATGAAGCTATCTGCAAGTTTGATCCCGATAAGCCCCTTCCCCCGCGCACGGCTCTGATTATCGTTGACGCTGACAGCTACGATCATATCCACGGCACCGACTTCTTTAAAGATACATCAGATAATATTGATAACTGACTTTCATAGATAAAACAGCAAAACGGACGGTTCACCCCGTCCGTTTTCTTTATGCGCGATCACACGTCAACAATGACGATATTGTTAAACTCGACCTCGGTCTGAGAGATCACGGTTTCTTTGATAATGATCGGCGCCTCATCCGTCAGCTGTGAGGACAAAACCGTTACCGTACAGCCGGAGTCGGAAAGATAGCACATCGCTCCGGGATATCCCTTTGCCGAAAGGATTCCCTCAATGTTACTTTGTGCCAGAATCCGCTGTTCAATTTGATTTGCCGCCGCAACCGCTTCCGCTTTTGCGTCCTCGGAGGTATCGGACAGCGAAAGAATAATTTCGGCTTCTTCTATCGCTTTATCCTGTGCTTGGGTGCGGTCGGTACGCGCTTTGGCAAGCTTTGCTTCAGGGGTCATCTCCGACTCTGCGGTCATTTCCGCCTCATCGGCGGTCGCCTTAGCGTCATTGTTCACATAGGTAGCGGCGCCAAGCTCCTTTGAGGTCGGTGAAATCAGCGGTGTTCCGGAAAACTGCCAGTTCAGATATACCGCCGCTCCCAATGCCAGCACTAACGCCGCCGCTAAAACATAATGCTTTTTGATTTTCATAGGTTTCCTCCATCTATCAATTATTTTGTTATACAAACCTTATCGGAACTGATATTCAGTGCTTTGGTTACCGCCTCAAGAACGCGCGAGACCGTGACCGGATCGTCACCTCCGTCACATACGACGACTACGCCGCGCACCTTCGGTTCAATGCTGACGGTTTTGGTGTCTGTATTCTTCAGATAAACATTTTCGCCGCTGTTATCCATGGTCAGAAAAATCTTCGCCTCCCCTGCCCCGCTGATACTTGTCACGATCTCGAGCAGTCTTTCCTCGGTTCGTGCGGCATATTCACGCGAAGCCTTTTCGCTGTTGTCCGGAGAAAAGTCGATCATTGACAGTATCCCGATCAGGAGAATCGCCGATACTCCGACGATGACAGCCGCCTTGACGACCCTTCGGTCACTCAGCCATTCGCTGAACTTTTTGCCCTGTAACATAGATTTCAGGCTCCTTTGAAATATTCCTGTAGATAATATTTTCGATATCCTGTTTTCTGGCTTGATCCGTTTCACTTATGTATATGACGGCACGTTCCACGGATATTCTGCCTTTGTCCGATATTTTCAAAGTCAGCTGTAAATCATTGACTGCAATCCCTTCGTTCATCAGCAGATCATTCAAAGCATCCCTCAGATTATCCGCGGTCATCTGTGCGACCGCATCGGTATAATCCTTCTCGCTGTATGTCGGCAGTTCAACGTGCTCAGTCAGGGCAGGCAACTCAATCTCTTTCACCTGAACGGAAAAGGCAGTGACAACTGTACAGATAAAGAAGACGCCGATTACGAAACTCATGATACGCCGCGTGCGCTTTTGCGGCACCAGAACGGAAAGGATACCGACAGCAACACAAATACAGCAAACCGACAAACCAATTCCATTGATTCCGTTCACAGCTGACCTCCTACAAAAATCATGACGGATGAAGAAATCAGAAAAACTGTCATCACAGCAATCAGCATCGCGCGATATGCTGCCATAAACGCCGAGAGCCCGTTCAAAACAGCAGAAGCAGATGAAACGGAAAGCGCCTCACTTACCAGCTTCGCCGCTCCGATCGACGCTGACCACAGCAACGCCCTGACCAATAGCGGAGCGAATGAAACGAAGATCGCAAGGATCACAAACACACCGATTCCGGAACGCAGGATTGCCACACTGCTTCTCAGGGCGCTGTATGCTTCCGACACTGACGCGCCGATTATCGGGATAAATGAGCTCAAGCTGAACCTTGCCGCTTTATCGGCAACGCTGTCCGCGGCGCCGCCCAACGCGCTGTTCAGTCCGATGATAGCGATAAAGATGCTCATAGAAAAAGTGATGACATACTTAAAACCCTTGCTGACTATCTCAATTAAGCCGCCGATACGCACCCTTGCGCTAATTCCGGCGCAAACGGAAAGTGACAAAAAAACAGACAGCAGCGGCGTCAGCACAGTTGCGGTGATTCGCGAAATCACCTGGCACGCCGTCATCACAGCGGCATAGTATCCGCCGGACGATATTGCGTGACCGGAAAACATCAATATTCCCGCCATCACAGGCAAATAGACAGTCAGCACCGACGAAGCTCCGCTGATGACTGTGGCGGACGACGCGACCATCTCTGAAATCGGTCTGACCGCGGCAGAAGCGACAAACAGCGCAACCACTGCACCCATAATCTCTTTTGTCTCGGTATATCGAAGCGAATAGGTGTACGACTCCGCAACAGAAGCCAAAAGTAAAACTGCGGTCAGCAGCACCAGCGAGGATAGCGGACTGCCGCTGTAAGCCGATAACAATTGCAAAAGATATTCCCAAATCGAATTTGTGTCGATACCGTTCGAGACAATCTCTTTGACGCCGCCTGCACCCATTTTATCCATCTGACCGCTGACGTCGTCGCCGATACTGTCTTCGATCCGCTGTACCTCATCGTCAAACAAAGCGCTTTCAGCCGCACAGCGCACCGTAGAAGAGAACAGAATCAATGCAATCGCGAAAAAAATCACCAGTATTCTTTTCATATCAACCGATCAGCGATGTAACAACATCAAGAATGTTTTGAAACAGCGGAAGAGCTGTCAGAAGAACCAAAATTTTACCGGCAAAGGATATATTCGTGCTCAGCGACAATAATCCGGCTTCCGTCACACAATCGCAGGTAAACTCCGTGACAAAGCAAATCCCCATCACTTTCAGCAAAACGGCGATATCATCGGTATCAACGCCACCTGCCGACAGCACAGCTTGAATGTCTTTGAGAGAATCAGGCATTTCCTTCAGCATACTCAGGACAATAATCACGCCGGACGCAACGGACAAAAGCATCGCGCTGTGGGGGCTTTGCGGTCGAAGCAACAGAGAAAGCACAGCCGTCACAACAGCCACTCCGCAAATCACAAAGATATTCATCACAGTCCAAAGGTGCTTTTGACGGTGGTGAACAGCTCGCTGATCTGAGAGATTATCATCATCAGCGCGACAACCAAGCCTGCGATCGTTGTCAAAAGCGCCTGCTCCTCTCTGCCGCTGCGCACCAGCAGCTGATTGAGTATCGCGACGATGATTCCGATAGCCGCTATCTTAAATATCATATCAACGTCCATAGTTTAACCATCCTTATATCAGCAGCAACGCTATGACCATCCCAACTGAGAGAGGTACCACGCGATACATCCTTGATTTCACCCGAATATCCTCCTGTGCTGAGCCGACATGCTCCTGCAGCAGTTTTAAATACAACGCGATATGATTCTGCTGCGCTTCACAGTCAGCTGTACCCAACCCTTCGGCAAACTCTTGAAGCATGCGGACATCCGCTTTTGTCAGCACATGAGAAAAGCTTTGTATAAGCTCCGTCCATTGTACGCTGAACGGCATACTGTGCCGAAAGGAATAATCCGCGAAATTATCTGAAAACACCTCACACAAATCACCCGCGTTATACTCTATCTTTACAGCCGCGCGATGCAAGAGCTTTTCAAAATCAAGCAGTGTATCTCTGCGCCGAACAGGTCTTTGAGACAAACTGATCCCGATAACCGCACTGCTGAACAGTATCAAAATGCACAGAACCGGTTTAATCACCGCTGTCACACATTTCGTAGATCTTTGTGATCTGTCCGATGTGCTCGGAGCTCAGAAAGACAATATAACGAAACGCTCCGGTATTAATCAAGTCAGATGTAATCCTGCGTCTGCGAAGATCCTGCATCGTCTGCGCGTGGACTGTCGCGATAAACGATACCCCGCACCGCATGGAATACATCAACAGATCGACGTCGCTTTTGTCTCCCATTTCATCACAAATGATGATTTCAGGTGCCATACTGCGAATGGCGCAGTTCGCCGCGATCCCTTTTGGGTAACCCGCGTAAATATCACACAACCCGAGAGAATAACCGTTTTTTCCGTGACTGTGAGCGCTCAGCTCTCCCCTTTCATCCAGCAGACTGACTCTGTGTTGATACGATAGTTCTCTTGCCATATCGCGTATCATCGTCGTTTTTCCGCTTCCGGGGCTGCCGCACAACAGCACGCCTCCGTCAGGTTTGATCTTTTGCAGCAAAGCAAGAGAGCATCCGTGAATATCTCTGGATAACCGAAAGCTTAACGTGCTGATATCTTTGACGTTTGTCACCTCGCCGTGATTCACCACTGCCTTACCGCACAGACCGACTCTCACGCCGCCTTTTATCGTAATAAAACCGCTGTTGATCTCGTTTTGAAAGGCGTAGATCGAATAATCGCACAGCTTAAGTACCGTACTCTCGATTTCTTTTGCGCTGACGGATATCAGTCCTTCCGCGTGCCAGGTATCTGATAAGAACCCGTTTTCCGTAACATAAAACACCTTTTTTGACGTATAGATACAAAAAGGGGCGTCTGTGCGCAGAACAATCTCAGTCGCCTTGTCTTTGATTGCGCATTTTACTTTCTGTAACGAACATCGACAATGCTCCGGCAAATACTCCGTAATGATGTCCATGCTATTATCTTCCATCATTTTCACCGTCCTCACTTATACATCCCGAAATTTTCGGATTAGTAAAGCATATGAGGACAAGTTCCGGGATAGAACCTGTCCGACGCAAAAAAATCCCTGTCCGATCGGACAGGGATTCGTGTTATACTAAGTATCCATTAAACGCTTTAACAAATTTGTTAGCGAGAAATTTCGCAGAGCAAGGCGGAGCACGCAGGCATACTGGCGTATGTCAAGGACGACAACACCGCTATGCGTTATAGGGGTCCCCGACGCGCCCCTGCGCGGTGGGGAAAGGAGGAGCCGCCACTCGAGGTCAAAGCGTACCTACCGGATACGCTTACCGAGAACGGCGAGCGACGACGCAACGCAATAAATGTTAAAGTGTTTTAATGATACTTAGTATTATATCTTTATTCTTCTATCATGTTGAGCAATTCTTCTTCGGAAATAACGGTCACGCCCAGGCTCTGAGCTTTTGTCAGCTTTGAGCCTGCGTCCTCTCCCGCAAGCACATAATCCGTCTTCTTCGATACGGATGAAGAAGTCTTTCCGCCGTTCTTTTCAATCAGCGCAGAAGCTTCTTTGCGGCTCATGGTCGGAAGCGTACCTGTCAGAACAAAGGTCTTGCCGATGAAGCGGCCTTCTTTGGCCTTAGGCTGTAAAGGCGTCATCTTAACACCGAGTTCTTTCAACTCGCAGATCAAATGCTTAGTGCCCTCCAAATGAAAATAATCATAGACAGACTGTGCCATGATAGCACCGAAACCGTCGATCGCGGCGATCTCTTCCTCACTCGCTTCAAAGAGCTTCTCGATACTGAGAAAATGCTCACACAAGAGTTTTGCCGCTTTCTCGCCGATATGACGGATACCAAGCGCATAAACCAAGCGGTTGATCCGTGCGTCCTTAGATTTGTCAATGGCTCCGATCAGATTATCGGCAGACTTTTCACCCATTCTGTCAAGCGTCGCTATATCCGCCGCTTTAAGTTGATACAGATCAGTAAAGGTTTTTATCAAACCGGCGTTCAAAAGCTGTTCCAGAAGAGCAGGTCCCAAGCCGTCGATATCCATCGCGTCACGCGAGACAAAGTGAATCAGATGACGAAGAAGTTGGGCGGGACAATCGGTGTTGGTACAGCGCATAGCCGCTTCACCCTCTTCGCGTATGACCTTACTGCCGCAGGAAGGGCAATTTTCAGGAAATCTATACGGTTCGATATGCGCGCCATGCCGCACCAATGACAGCACCTCGGGGATAATCTCACCCGCCTTGCGGATCAGCACGGTATCTCCGACGTTGATGCCTTTCTCACGGATGAAATCCTCGTTGTGCAACGTTGCACGGGATACGGTAGTACCCGCAAGCAACACCGGCTTGAAGATACCCACAGGCGTCAGAGCGCCGGTTCTGCCGACGTTGATTTCAATATTGAGCAACTCTGTTTCCTTCTCCTCGGGCGGATATTTATATGCCTCCGCCCATCTGGGAAACTTCGCCGTACTGCCTAACACCGCACGATCGGCAAGGCTGTTGACCTTGACGACAGCGCCGTCGATATCACAGGGAAGATCACCCCTGTGCGCGTCGATGTATTCAATCTCCCTGAGAACGTCTTCCACATCGTCATAGCTTCGATAAAACGCGGTCGGAAAGCCCAACTCCGTCAAATAATTCAGCGACTGGACGTGGCTCGTTATTTCAACACCCTCAACTTGCTGAATATTGAACACAAAGATATCCAGATTTCGCTTGGCGGTTATCTTCGCGTCCTTTTGACGCAGAGAACCCGCCGCGGCATTCCGAGGATTTTTAAAGGGCTTCTCGCCGTTGTTCTCCTGCTCCGCGACAATTTTTTCAAAAGTCTCGACAGACATATATACTTCACCCCTCACCTCTAAAAAGGCAGGAGCATTTTTCAGACGTTTCGGCAGGCTTTTAATCGTCATCAGATTATCGGTGACGTCCTCGCCCGTCGTACCGTCGCCGCGGGTCGAACCGCGTACAAAAACACCGTTTCGGTATTCACAAGACACCGACAAACCGTCAAATTTCGGTTCTACAACATAAACAGGACGGTCAATCACCTCGCGTACCTTACGGTCAAAGTCGCGTATCTCGTCAGCCGAAAACGAATCATGCAGACTTTCCATCGGGACAGCGTGCGTGACAGGAGAAAACTTTTCGCCCTTACTGCCGCCGACGCGTTGGGTCGGAGAATCGGAGGAGATCAGCTGAGGATACTCCGCTTCGATATTCTCCAGCTCTCTGAGCAGCATATCATACTCATAGTCGCTGATTTCGGGATCGTCCTGATTATAGTAACGGTCATTGTGATAATTCAGTTCTTTTGAAAGCTGTAACGCTCTCGCTTTAGCTTGTTCCAGTTCCATAGCTTACCTGCGCACAGCGGATGTGCCCTTTTCTCTGAGATAGGTGCTTTCTAGGTCTGCGAGGTGCAGTTTGACGGCAAGCGGATACTTGTCATAAGCCTTGCTGACATACATACCGTTGTTATCGTCGAAACCGCCCATATGCCAGCGGATCGCCATCGCCTCTTCAAGCTTCAAGCGCATGAAACGCTCGATCAGAAAAACGCTTTTCTCGCCGTGGCCGTACGGGAAGCTGTCCTCAATCGAATAATAAGGCACCTTTTCCCACTGACCGGTTTCGTCATTCTTGACGTTACGGGTCGAGGTCTTGTAGAACTGTGCCTTGCACAGATCGTGGAGCAGCGCACAGATGGCGAAGCTCTCCATGCTGTCGGTCTCCTCGTCAAAATGCTTTTCAACCAGAGTATTATAAACGCTGACAGAATGCATCACAAGGCCGTTTTCACAAGCACAATGATACTTTGTGCTGGCAGGAGCGGTAAAGAAATCGGTCTTTTGAATCCATTCCAGCAACTCCTGAGAGCCTTTTCTGGTGATATTTTCCTTATAGATTTTGATAAATTCTTCTTTTGCAGTCATCGTTAACCTCACAGTAAATCTTCATCGTAAACAGCTCGTGCGCCGCCGATAAACTTAGCTCGGGTTCTGGCAGAAGCAACAAACGCTTCACCGATTTTCTTCTGGGGCAGTCTTAAGGGAACCGCCGTTTCTTTCAAATGCATACCGATCAGAGTTCCGCCGATATCAACGCCTGCGTCCGCTTTGATGTGTTCCACCAAAACAGGATCGTCAAAGCGCGCATACGCAGTCGTGGCGCTGCTGCCGCCGGCTTTCGGCTGGGGAACCGCGTTCACTATCGGGATATTGTACTTTACGGCAAGAGCGCGTTCAATCACAAGCGCACGGTTTAAGTGCTCACAGCATTGTGCCGCAAGGAAAATCCCTTTTTCCTTGAGCATATCAAAGAAGCCGTTATAGATCGCCGCAGCAATATCCATGCTGGAATGAGTGCCGATACGATCTCCGCCGACTTCGCTGGTAGAACAGCCGAGTACGACAATCGAACCCTCATGCAATTTTGCCGTTTCAATCAACTGGGTAAAAACAGCGTTGGTATCCTTTGTGATTTGTTCAAACATCATATCAAGTCCTATACTTTATAAGATAAGATTATCATACCAAATAATCCGTCAAATAATATTCTCATACAGATAAATAAAAGAAAAAGGGCATCACGGAGATGCCCTTCATTGTCATAAGATTATTCTGCGTCTTCGACAGCAGGCGATTCTGCGACCGCTTCTTCTACTGCGGGCTCCTCAGCGGGAGTTTCATCCTCGAGATCGCGTATAACAGGCTCAGCGTCAGGCTCAATAACCGCGACAACCTCGTCCTCTTCCTCAACAACGGGAGCGGCAGGCTGTGCCTCGGGCAGCAGCGCACGGATGGACAGGCTGACACGCTTCTTTTCGAAGTCGATACCGGTGATCTTTGCCTCGACCTCATCGCCGACAGCCAGCTCATCAGCGGGCTTCTCGATACGCTTATTGGAGATCTGAGAGATATGGATCAGACCGTCGATACCGGGAATAATGTTTGCGAAAGCGCCGAAAGCGGTCAGACCGACAATCTTAGCCTTAACAACGGTGCCGACAGGATAATCTCTCTCAAGGATGACCCAAGGATTGTCCTCGGGTTTCTTGTAACCGAGAGAAATCTTCTTGGTCTCTCTATTAATGTCCTTGATGTAAACCTCGACGGTATCGCCGACATTGACGACCTCGCTGGGATGCTTGATGCGCAGCCAAGACAGCTCGGAGATGTGAATCATGCCCGAAACGCCGCCGAGATCAACAAACGCGCCATAGGAAGTCAGGGTGCGGACAACGCCGGTATAGACTTTTCCGACTTCACAGTTCTCCCAGAACTCAGCGCGCTTTGCAGCATACTCGTCACGAAGAACGCTCTTGATAGAGCCGATGATCTTTCTTCTTCTGCCGCGCTGGGACAACTCGATCAGACGGAACTGAACCTCCTGACCCTTGAGAGCCTCGAGATCAGCGCCGCGCTCCATCGAAGCCTGAGACGCGGGGATGAATACGCGAATGTCGTTAGCGACAACAATCACGCCGCCGGATACGACCTCGGTCACAAGACCTGTGAGGATCGCCTTCTCGTCATAAGCCTTCTGCAGCTCTTCAAAGCCCTTCTGAGCGTCGACTCTGCGCTTAGAGAGCATGATGGTACCCTCGACGTCGTTGGTTTTCATAATCAGCAGTTCTACACGATCGCCGACCTTGACAACTTCATCGGCGCTCTGAATCGGAGTGGATGATAACTCGTCAAATGGGATAAAGCCAGTCTGCTTTCTGCCGTCAACCTCAACATACACTTCGCTCGGTGTGATGCTTGCGACAGTACCCATAACCCTTTCATTAGTGTTTAAACTTTTCAGAGATTCTTCTAACATCTCCTCAAAGTTCTCAGTTTCGTTTACGCTGGATGTAGTGTTTTCACTCATTGTATCCAGTACCTCCTTTATAATCCTTTCCGGTGTAGAAGCGCCGGCTGTTACGCCGATCGACTGAGCATCGGCATACATCTCCTTCTCAAGCTCAGCGGCGGTCTCAATCAGATAGGTACGCTCACAGTTGCTCTTACAAATAGAATAGAGCTTATTTGTGTTGGAACTGGAGCGGTCGCCGATCACGATCATGCAGTCGCTTTGCTGTGACAAAGTATGCGCCTCAGCCTGTCTCTTTGACGTAGCATTACATATTGTATCAAAAATTTTAGCATTTGTACATAGTTTTTTTAAATTTTTTAAACATTTTTGCCATATTTTTTCATTGAAAGTTGTCTGGGCAACTACACAAATGCCTTTATTATTCCCACCGGGAATTAAACTAACAATATTTTCCAAATCAGTTTCATTTTGAAAAATATAATACCGGCTCACACAGTTAGACAGGATACCCTGAACCTCAGGATGATTCTCATCCCCCGCTATCAGGATCGTGTAACCCTGACTGCTCATCTCATAAACAATTCGATGGATCTTCGAAACAAACGGGCAGGTAGCGTCGATGTACTCCACCCCCATCTCGGACAGTTTCTCATAGACCGAGCGTTTGACGCCATGAGAACGGATGATAACAGGCTGTCTGCCACCGATTTCATCAAGTGAATCCACAGACACAACGCCTTTATCGCTCAGCTCTTTGACCATCTCTTTGTTGTGGATGATGGGACCTAGGGTGCAGCCGCCATTTTTGCTCTCGGCAACATCAAACGCGATTTTGACCGCACGATTGACGCCAAAGCAAAAGCCGGCGGATTTTGCGACAGTGATCTCAGCCATTCTGCTTTGCCTCTGCAGCGGCGAGATCTTCCTCACGAAGCGCTTTGATCCGATCCATGATATTGCGGCTTGCGGTACGGAACTCTCTCGCTCCGCCTTTATCAAATCCCATTTCTTCCAATGAGATAGGTTTGCCGTAGTGCATCACAAGACGGTTGTTGATCGTTGTGTGACAAACAGGGATAACAGGCGTCTTGGTATCCCACGCAATCAGGCTGACGCCGTTTTTCGGCGGGAGAAAGTTGTCGTCCTTCGAACGGGTTCCTTCAATGAAAATACCGATCAGATTGCCTTCTTCCAAAGAATTTTCAAAATGCCGGATCGAACCGGTATCCGCTTTGCCTCTGCTGACCGGAAAAGCGCCCAGCTTTCGAAGGAACCATCCGATGAACTTGTTCTTGAAAAGCTCTTCTTTTGCCATGAACTGCACTTCACGCTTGAGACCCATACCCAGAATGATCGGGTCAGCGGCGCGGCGATGATTGGGCGCAAGAATATACGCCCCTGATTCCGGTACATTTTCAACACCGACATATTTCATGCGATATTTCAGGAAGAAGAACGGTTTTAAAAAAATTCTCCAAAAGCGGTAAAAATAATTGCGTTTCATAGTTGTTCCCTCATGATCGTTAGCAGTTTATTGACAGAGGTTTCAAGATCTTCGCCCGAAGTATCGACGATGATCGCGTTATCAGCAGGTTTGAGCGGAGCGATATCGCGGTGAGAATCGGCGTAGTCTCGTGCGACGACGTCGCTTAAGATATCCTCATATTTGACGTCCATACCCTTTTCAACAAGTTCATCATAACGGCGTCGCGCTCTGCACTCAGGCGAAGCAGATAAGAAGATCTTAACCTTAGCGTCAGGCAGGACAACCGTGCCGATATCTCTGCCGTCCATGATGACGTTCTCGGTGTGAGCCATGTTGCGCTGTAAATCCAGCAAAAAGGCTCTGACTTCGGGGATCGCGGACACTGCGGAAGCCATCATCGAAATCTCAGGCGTACGGATCAATCCGCTGACGTCTTCGCCGTCCAGCAGAACGATCTGCTCCTGCTTTTCATTGAACGCAAGCTCAACCTTGATTGTGCTTAGCATACCGATGACAGCTTCTTTGTCATCGGCAGTATAGCCTTTGCGTGAAGCAGCAAGGCCGATCGCGCGATACAGCGCGCCTGTGTCTACATAGATAAATCCAAGCTCTTTCGCGGCTAAACGTGCGATGGTCGACTTACCGGCACCCGCGGGGCCGTCGATAGCAATTGCAACAGACATAGTATTTCTCCTATAAAAAGTCAAGTAGTAATTAACTAACTTGCTGTAATTTATTCAGCATTTAACCACTAAATTGGGATTAAACGCTTCTTTCTTATTTAACATAGCAAAGACAATCCGAGCGACTTTCCT
>Ga0256404_1001002_pt1 | contig 71669 bp, 70 predicted proteins | sample RumenRJG_01DNA_FD_185990 | JGI IMG/M metagenome (GOLD analysis project Ga0256404, IMG submission 185990) | Bovine rumen microbial communities from Lethbridge, Alberta, Canada - RJG_01 | ecosystem: Host-associated > Mammals > Digestive system > Stomach > Rumen | place: Canada: Alberta | collected... | reverse complement strand
TGTTAATCTGATTGTGAGCCATTGAGAGTTCTCCTTTGTGAATGAGAAGTTTGGTCGCTAATCATTTTACACGAGCCTCAATGGCTTTTCTACTATTCACTTTTGCGAACAATATTGTACTCTATCGCCGCCACAGTCTTCCGTATTGTAGAGAACCACTCCGATATTAAAGATTATTAATTCTACCATCCATCTGGTTTTTCCCTTGTCCATTTAAGCCTCCTACTTTCAACGGCTGCCCTCCGTTCAGAATCAGTTCCACTGCCCGATTCAGCAGCATCGGAGTTCTCTCATACAGATCCTCTTTGTACACCCTCTCGGTCATCTTGTGAAAATCCTTCCCCCACGGACCGATGTTCATGCAGGGCATGGATATTTTCTCAATGGCTTCGATGGGCAGATCGAAGTATTCTCCCAGAAGCGGCATCGACCGCTCCAGTGCTTTTCGGATATCCGCTCCGCCGCGGATGCTCGTAAAGGACAAATCACAGATTCCCGTATAGAAATATTCTCTCTCATAATGCTGCCGGAAGTTCTCTGCCGCAAACTGATCCAGTTTTTCGTAAAGGCCTGCCACAGAGGGCTCCAGCTCCTCGAAAAACACATTGGATACATTCGGATAGTAAGGCGGAATCAGTCCGTAGATCACTCTTGGAGAAAAATCATCAATGTACTCAAACACGAAGTCCACGATTTCAAAATTACATTCTATCAGATCCGTTTCTCCGGAAGCGACCCGCGTCAGAGCGTCTTTTCTTTTTCTTTTGTACGCCTCCCGGAAGCGGTCGCCATAAGCTGCCGTTGCCTCCCGAAGCAACGTATCAAAATCTTCCACCCTGCTCTTCCAGGGAAGCTCCGACGCCACCGGTTCCGCCGTCTCGCAGAATCGCCGATAACTGTCGTTCATGTCTGCGATTACATATTCAAACGCCTCCTCGCAGACAGATTTCACTTTGTTCAGAAGGCTCTGCGGCGACTGATCCAGCGTCAGAACGCTGAAGCACCCGGAAGCAGAAAGCGGCATTGACACGTCGTAGTGTTTCTTGCTGTCCTTCATGTACAGCCAGGTGGGCGGCGGTGCACATTCATTGCCCACAACGTCCGAAAAATCCACATTCAGCTCCGTCCGTCTCACAATTTCACTCAACAGGCTGACCGGGTTCAGACCCTCGTAGACTTTTCCGATATGTGACAGATAGCCGCGGACATACACGAACGGCAGGAGCTTTCCCACCGAGCCCTCTGAAATAATTCCCACGTCAGGATTCTTCCGCTGATGCGGCTCGGAATTGAACATGATTTTGTAGTCGAAGCCATACCGATCCTTCAGTTCCGCCAGAAGCTGCACGGCGCGGCGCATGCCCGCGGAAAGATTTTCCTCATCCGGCACCGCAATCACAATGACATTCCCGCGGAAATCCGGAAGCTGCGCGTATCTCCGGAGCAGAGAAAACTGAATTGCTCCGCCGCCCTTCATATCGCAGCCGCCCCGTCCGAACAGCCACTCGCCCGATTCCAGATCCCTCCCGGCATCCTCCGGCAGAGATTCCCGGATTCCCGCCAGTTCCTTCTCCAGCTCATCCGGAGAAAATGCGTATTCCTTCAGGAGCTTATAATCCTCCACGTCAACTACATCATTGTGATGAACAAAGACCACCGCGTCGTTTCCCTGGCCTCTCACCATGGCGTAACTCACCCTGCGCTGAAAAGGGTCTCCCTCTATTTCACAGGTTCCGAAATATTCCGGATGAGCCTGAAAATACGGATCCGCGCCGAGCTCCTCCATCAGAAACCGTTCCGCGTCTCTCTCCGCCGGCGTATAGGTCAGACTTCTGGCCTGAATATACTTGTATAGAAACGGCTTGATTTCATCTTCAATTCCGTTCAGAATTCCTGACTGGTTCATCGGTTCAACCTCCTTATCTTCTCAAATACTTTTTCGCGTTTTTCAACGTTTTCCGTTTTCAACTGCTTCATATGCTTCATTTCTGCGGTTCTGGCTCCTACAGTCTGGTAATCGGGCAGGTCAGGCAGGTCGGTCCCCCTGTCCCGCGGCAGGAAAGTTCCTTTCCTTCATAAGTCATCACTTCGACTCCGGCGTCCTCTAGTTTTTTCTGTATTTTGGGGCAGCCCTTGATGAGAATACATTTTCCAGGCTCAAGCGCCAGAAGATTGGTGCCCAGATAATCGTACTCATCGTCATCCGCTTCAATCATTTGAAGACTTCTCTCTAACAGATATTCGCGGAAAAATACCGGCATATACTTAGAATAGACTACCGCCTTGTCCGTGTCCACGAAACTGATGATGCTCATCAGATGAAGGCAGGCGTCCTCACCTTCTCCATGGGGCATCGGCACGATGATATAATCCCGAATGATGTCCCCGGTCAGTTCCTTGAACTGGCGGATCCCTTCATCGTTCGTCCGATAGCCGCGGCCGATCGCAACGGTTTCCTCATCAATCCACAGAACATCGCCGCCCTCCATTTTTCCCGGCGCTTCAATAACGCCAAGCGTGGGAACGCCGATGCTTTCCAGACAGGCCTTTGTCGCCTTCCACTCCTGCCCGCGAAGCTTTTTCCCCATCGGAAAATAGATCGCTCCTTTCCTGGTAATTTTCAGGGGATCATGCGTATAAATAGAATCCAGTCCCGTCCTGTCGTCCTCCGGAAGATAGTACACATTCGGAACATTATCTGTAATGTATTTTTCAAATACAGCGTACTCCTTCAGAACAGTTTCATAATCAGGACATCCGAAATATTTATATTCCTCCCACGTGTTATTCAGATTTTCCTGACTGATGAACGCCTGCTCCGGCTTCTTCAGCAAAATTGATTCGATTTTTCCAATCATGGACTGACATCCGTACTTCATTTCTCATTCGCCTCCTGTTCTGGTGAAACCTCAGTTTTAGTGTCGGCTGATAAACAATCACAGCTGTTAGTGTTTATTAATGCGTGCTCAGCCATTAAGTCCGGCGGGGACTTAATGAACAAGCACTGATTATGTCTATTACAAAAGCAATCCCTGTGCCAAAAAAAGAACGCCGAAAAATCAACGTTCATTGCCTTTTTTATATTTTTTTCGGCGGCGAGGAAAAATATTTTTCGCTAGTTGGGCAAAATTTCTTTCTCAGCAGCCGTGATAGGAAAAATATTTTTCCTAAAGTGAAAACGCACCGTACCCTTTTTGTCACATCCCGGAGCATCAGTCCTGTTTCACGTACGCCTGACCGGCGCATAATATCTGTCGAAGCTGCAGTCTGAAGGCTACAGATTGATTCCGTATTTATTCAGCTTATACCGCAGGGACTGGCGACTGATTCCCAAGCTGCGGGCCGCCTCTGTAATATTGCCGGCCCGGCGGCAGACGCCCTCAATTACCCGTTTCTCATACAGTTCCACGGCCTCTGTCAGCGACTGCCCCTCCGCCAGCGCCGGATATGATTCCCCGGCCGGCGATATCCGTCTGACCTTTGTTCCCTCATCATACAAAATTTCGTCCGGAACATCCCGCAGCGTCAGAATATCACCCTTGCACATATTAAATCCGTATTCCACCGCATTCCGAAGTTCTCTGACATTCCCCGGCCAGGAATAATTAAGAAGAACCTTCTGGGCAAGCTCTGAATAGCCCCGTATCGGCTTCGTCCTTCTCTGATTGAAGATCCGTATAAAGTGATCCAGCAACACCGGAATATCGCCCTTGCGCTCCTGCAGAAGCGGCAGACGAATCTGAACGACTCCCAGCCGATAATACAGGTCGCGACGAAATTCGCCTGCATCGATGATCACCGGCGGATCCACATTCAGCGCAGATACGATCCGGACATTACATTTGCGGACTTTTTCATCTCCGACCCTGCGGATCTGCTGTTCCTCCACAGCCTTCAGGATTTTACCCTGCATGCCTTTTTCCATGGAATTCAGTTCATCCAGGAACAGTGTTCCACCCTCCGCCAGTTCAAAAAGCCCCCGGCGATCCACTGCTCCGGTATAACTTCCCTTAACGGTTCCGAACAAAGTACTCTCCAGCAGCCCCATCGGGATCGCCGAACAGTTCTGCGAGACAAACGGTGCGTCTGCTCTGGGACTGTTCACGTGAATCGCCTGCGCAACCAGTTCTTTTCCCGTTCCGGTTTCGCCGATAATCATGACAGGTGAATCTCCGTCCGCAGCCCTCAGAATCTTCTCCTTAATCCGGATCATGTTCGGATCCACAGTGATAATATCCCGCAAATCGTACAGGCCCTGACTGCGGGCCCCTGATTCCTCCCGTCTCCGGATTCCCTTGCTGACCGGCTTGCCCTCCACAGAAACCATCAGAGAGCCTTCAATGACTCCGATGATCTTTCCTTCCAGACCGATCGGGTATGTACTTACGCTGTGACGGACGGTTTTTCCGTTCAGGTCCGTAACCTCCTGAAGTTCCTCCTCAATCGGCTCTCCCGTCTGAAGAACTCTCATGATGGTGCTGGTCTCCGGAGTCAGCTCCGGATATATCTCCAGGATTTTCTTCCCAACATAGGTGAAATTTTCCTGCACGACGCCGTTTTCGTCCGGAGCCGCGGAATATTCCACAACGCCGTCCTTATCTGTGATGATAACAGAATCCATATTATCGTACAGGCTGCTCATCTGCCTGAGGTAATCTGTAAACATATTCATTCTCCCCGGGAATTCTCTTTACGAGACACGCATCTGCATCATGCTGCTTAATATCCTCTGATACCGATTTTACACGTTCTTTCCTTCCGGTGCAACGGGGAAACGGCGAACAGACCGCGCACCGGCGGTAAAATCCGCACGGCGCACGGCCTGTTCTGATTTCGTTTAAGGTTACTTGACAGCAGCAAACGCGTCGTCCAGCGCGTCGATGATGTCCAGGATGTTTTCTGTTCCGATGGACAGACGGATGGTGTTCGGCTTTATGCCCTGCTCCTGCAGTTCCTCTTCAGACAGCTGGGAGTGCGTCGTGGAAGCCGGGTGAATCACCAGAGATTTCACGTCTGCGACATTCGCCAGCAGCGAGAAGATTCCCAGGTTGTCAATCCATTTTTTTGCGGTCTCCTCATCGCCTTTAATCTCGAACGTGAAGATGGAGCCTCCGCCGTTGGGAAAATATTTGTCGTAATACTCGTGCCCCAGTTCTCCCTCCAGAGACGGATGATGAACCTCCTCCACCTGCGGATGATTCTTCAGATAATCGACGACCTTCAGCGCGTTCTGCACATGGCGTTCCACTCTCAGTGACAGAGTCTCCAGTCCCTGCAGGAACACAAACGCGTGTACCGGTGAAATCGTCGCCCCGGTATCTCTCAGCAGAATCGCGCGGATATATGTCGCAAACGCCGCCGGGCCCGCCGCGTCAACAAAGCTGACGCCGTGATAGGACGGGTTCGCCTCTGCGATCCACGGATATTTTCCGGTCTTCGCCCAGTCATAAGTGCCTGCATCTACCACAACTCCGCCGATAGCGGTTCCGTGTCCTCCGATGAATTTGGTCGCGCTGTGGATCACGATGTCCGCACCGTACTCGATCGGTCTGACCAGATAAGGCGTCGCAAATGTGTTGTCAATCGCCAGAGGCAGATCGTGCTTATGAGCGATTTTCGCCAGGCCTTCAATATCGGCGATATTGCCGAGAGGATTTCCCAGCGTCTCTGCGAGAATCGCCTTGGTGTTCTCATCAATAGCGGCTTCAACCTCTTCTTCGTTATAGATATCCACCCACTTCGCAGTGATTCCGAAATTGGAAAGAGTATGCTCCAGCAGATTGTAGGTTCCGCCGTAAATGTATTTCGAGGCGACGATATTCTCACCCTGCTTCGCAAGCGCCTCAATCGCATAGGTTACCGCAGCGGCTCCCGAGGCTGTCGCAAGTGCGGCAACGCCCCCTTCCAGCGCGGCAATTCTCTTTTCAAACACATCCTCCGTGGAATTGGTCAGACGTCCGTAAATATTTCCCGCATCCTTCAGGCCGAACCGGTCGGCTGCGTGCTGCGAATTTCTGAACACATAGGAAGAGGTCAGATAAATCGGAACCGCTCTGGCGTCCGACGCCGGATCCGCCTCCTCCTGTCCTACATGAAGCTGTAACGTCTCAAATCTGTAATTCTTCTCTGCCATTGTCAAGTACCTCCATATTCTTCCCGAACGCCTCGCGTCCGTCACATTTTAATGTCCTTGTGTGCTGACTTTTTTAACCTATATCTTTGGTGTGTTTATAATATAGCACGATTCCTTGTCCGTGTAAAATCTATAATTTCTATCGTGCGTAATAGCTTTTGTCTATAACAAAGTTTATTTGAGAGGAGGCCTCTGATACCCTCTCGCGGCGTTCGTCAGCCTCCTCGTTCCGCATTGTTAACTCCGTCCAAATAGCGCTTCATCTCATCCACATACATCCGGCCGATGTCGCTGAGCGAACTATGCTTCCTCGTAATGTAGCCTATCGTCATGACTGCGTTCCGGTTTTCCCGGTCGCCTCGGAAGGGCACAGCCACATAGGCATCACCGTTCAGTTCCTCATTGATGATCCCCGAGCAGAGAATATATCCGTTCAGCCCCACCATCAGATTCAGCATGGTCGCCCGGTCACTGGCTTTAATCGTCCGGGGATACTCCTTCTCCGTCATGATCTCTTCCGTGAGATAATAGGAGCCTTCCTCTCCCTGATCGAACGCCAGACACGGATAATCCTCCAACTGCTTCAGCGTCAGCGACTCCTTCTTCGCCAGCGGATGTCCCCGCCACATATAGATGTAGGCGCTGCATCGAATCAGCTCATGGAATTCCAGATCGTGGTCCCGCAAAAGCTTACCGATAGCCTTTCGGTTGAAGTCACTGAGGTACAAAACTCCGATCTCACTCCGCAGATTTCCCACATCCGCAATGACCGCCCGGGTCCTGGTCTCAAAGATTCCGAACTCGAAATCGCTGGTCCCCAGCTTTCTGACGGTTTCCACAAAAGCCTTCACCGCAAAGGAATAGTGTTGCGTGGAAACGCTGAATTTTCTTTTGTAATTGCGGTCGCTGGAATACTTCTCCTGAATCAGTTCATACTGCTGGTACAGCTGCCTCGCATACATCAGAAAATCCGCGCCCTCGTTGGTCACGATCATGCCGCGGCTGGTCCTCGTGAAAATCGACAGCCCGATCTCTTTCTCCAGCTCCTTCACCGCACTGGTCAGGGACGGCTGGGAGACAAAGAGCTGTTCGGCGGCCTTGTTCATGGAGCCGGCGCGGGCGATCGTCAGAACATAGTGAATTTGTTGCAATGTCATCAGTTCTCTCCATCTCCCCTCTTCAAATCCGTATTCTCCGAGCCGTCATATCATATAGTCGTCGCCGGCGTCACCGCGGCGGACGAGATCCGCAACTGTAATGCCGTCAAAAAATTCATTTGTCATCTCATAGTATTTCTGCCACATCTCCAACGTCTTGCAGCCGGCGGCCCTGGGACAGGTATTTACCTCCGAGTCCAGACATGCGACAGGCGCGAGGCTTCCTTCAATTTTCCGAAGCACATCGCCGATGGTATAACTGTCCGCATCCCGAACCAGCCTGTATCCGCCGCCCTTGCCGCGCTGCCCCTGAACATATCCGGCTCTGGAAAACACCACGATGATGCTCTCCAGATACTTCTCCGAAATCCCCTGCCGTTCGGCGATCTCCTTCAGCGGAATGAACTCGCCCGTATTATGTTCGGCGAGATCGATCAGCACCCGCAGTGCATAACGGCCTCTGGTTGAAATTTTCAGTGCCATTGAATCACCTTCCTCCTCTTGTTTGTACCATTATACCACCGCAGTCTTCAATAATCAACTATTTTGGTAGGTAATTAGGATAGTCCTACGCCTCTGTATGCGCGTGTATGCACGGCTTCGCTGTCAGCAGTTCCCGATCAGCACTGTGCTGAGAAATCCGGACGCAACCTCTGCAAGCCGACGTATCTGCCCTGTCTCCAGCGGTCGGCCCGAAACTTTGTACCGTGGGAAACAGCGGGTTACATGCAGCGGAATCTCCGGATCCATCGCAGCGATCCATCGCGCCTCCGCTTCCATCATTTCCTCTGTGTCGTTCAGCCCAGGTACAATCAGCGTCGTCAGTTCCAGATGTGTCCGCGAGTCCGCCGCAATCTCGATAAAGTCCAGCGTCTGCTGAAAGTCACCGCCCAGCATCCGGTATCCCTCCTCCGAAAAGCATTTCAGATCGATATTCATCGCATCGATTTCCGAGATCACTCGCTCCGCGATTTCCCGGCTCACGCTCCCGTTGCTCACAAGAACCGCCTTCATGCCGTCCCGGTGCAGAAGCTTCGCCGTGTCCAGCAGGAATTCAAAGCTGATAAGCGGCTCGTTATAGGTGAAAGCGACGCCTGTGTTTCCTTCCGGCCGAAGGGACATGGCCATCTTACAAAGTTCTTCCGGCGAGATTTCCCGCCAGGGCACGCCGGTCTCTCCTGCCATGGAGATTTCGTAATTCTGGCAGAACGGACACCGGAGATTACAGCCATAGGATCCGCAGGAGAGAATTCTGCTTCCCGGCAGAAAACGGGCCAGAGGTTTCTTTTCAATCGGATCCAGCGCCAACGACGTAATCCTCCCGTAGTTTGCGCAGATCACGCTGCCCTGTTCAGCCTTCCGCGCCCCGCAGGCACCGGTCTGCCCCTCCTGCAGTCTGCATTCTCTGGCGCAGACTGTGCACTTAATAATGTCTGACGACTTCAAACCGTTCAAGCTCGATCTCCTCGTCCGGGCGTATTCCGGCCTTCTGCCTGGCGATACTGATCTGCTGCTCCACATCCCGCACGCCGTCCAGATTCGGCAGAAGGAGTCCCTGCCGCCCGCCGCAGGTCACGATCACACCGTAGCGTTTCACATCCAGTTCTTCCGGAGACCGGATCTTTTCCGTCTCTCCCAGCACATCCACGCTGTACTCCAGAAACGGAAGTTCAGCTTCGGTTACCGGACTGAACCGGGGATCTCTGGATGCGGCGCTGACCGCATTATGAATGATTTCTTCTGCCACGTTTTCCCGCGTCGGTCCGACGGTTCCGATACAGCCCCTGAGATTTCCATCGATATGCAGCGATACGAACGCCCCGGCTCTGCGCTGCGTCATCTCCTCCGGAAGGCCGTCAGGCAGGCCGGTGATCCTTTGTTCCCGCACAAAGGTCTCCAGAGAAAGGCGCGCGAGGCGGACATATTCATCCTCCTGGTCCTTTCTTTCCGCCAGCCGACGGTCGTACTTCTCCACATAGCGTTCGCCGAAGCCGCGTCCGGCGTCGTATCCTGTCGGATGCACAGAGCACACGCCGTATCCGACGCCGGTCACGCTCTCATAAGAATAAACGCGGGTCTCCACTCCCGTCATGTCAAAAGCCCCGGCCATAATGGTGAAGGAACGGTGCCCGCACTCTCCGGCTCCTGACAGGAGAGCCGGCTCATACTCCAGAAGCTCGCCGAAATTGCCCGTTTCCATGGTCTTCATGATCCGGGCGTCATAAACCGGTCCCTCCCGGTGAAATCCGTAGGGGCCGTCCTCCTTCAGATAATGGGACAGATCTCCGCTGGCGATGAACACCGTTTTGCGTGCCAGCGCGGAAACCGCCTGCTGAATCAGAATTCCCAGCGCATAATGGTCCAGCAGAGACTGTCCGGAGAGACCGATGCGGATGACTTTGAAGTCAGGGCGTTTCCCGCGGTCGCGGTACGCCTTTTCCACAAAACGAAGCGGAATCAGAACCGCATGGTCCAGTTCTTTGTTCCTCTCCCCCAGGGTGCCCGCGCGAAGCCCGGACTTCTCCGCCAGATCACAAATCTCACGGATCAGCTCACGGTCGTAGGCGACATTCACGCTGACCCCGCGGGCTCCGAAACGGCTCATATCTCCGTAGGCTCCCTTTCCCGGCGAAATGTGGAAGTAATCGCTGTACATCACAGAGTGAGGCGTCGTCATGATAATGGTTTCCGGCTCCAGCTCCGCAATTTCAGCCGCCACCGCCCGATAGGAATCGATGGTTTTCTGTATTGTTTTCTCCTCGCCCCGCCCGATTTCCGGGAGAATCATCGGCGGATGCGGTACCATATATCCTGCCAGTATGCTCATTTCAGTTTTTTCTCATCTTCTTCAGTTCCTCGAGTCCGATGACCTCCGGATCCATCTCATCATCCGCATCATCAGGATCGAACGGCGTGCGGAGAATGTTCTCCACGACGCTTTTGGTATATGCCAGTATGCGGTCGATCAGGAACCTGGCCGGACCGTCCGGATTCAGTTTGCGGATGATCCCGTCATATCCGAACACCAGCTCATAGCACTGGTCGATCTCCATCTGTCCGGGATCCTCCGGCAGCGGAATATCGGTAAGTCGGTCAATAATCGCCTGTGCCATAATCATATCTCCGAACAGGTCGTTGTAGTGTCCCTCTGAAACGGACGGCCCCGCCACCTCCATGATGAGGTCGAAGATATCCGTCAGCGGCATTCCTCCCCGCACATTGATATCGATCGGGTTCCCCTCCAGATCCCTCACCGTTACCGTCTCCGACGAGTTCCATGCCAGCTGCGCTCCGGACAGAGCCTGCGTTGCTGCGATAATATCCTTCTTCTCCATCCTCGACTTCCTCCTAGCGTACTGCAAATGAAAACATGTACGGATCCAGGGACCAGTACTCTTCCATCTTGTATTTAATGTAATCGGCGGACTCAAATTCCGGGATTCCCATATAATAGTGTTTTTTGTCGTCATTCTCGGAAATCAGAGAACAGGCCGCATAAACACTAAAGGCGAAAAACAGTTTTCCCTTGCGGTCCAGTCTGCCCTTTGTTTCCGGAAGCTCCTCCAGCATGTCAAACATCTTCATCATACGCGCGCGGCTGGTTTCCACAGAATCGTCCTCCATGACGTCCTTCAGCGCCGCGAACCCTGCCGCAACAGCCGGCGTGTCCACCGCATTCTGACACAGCTCGCCGATTACATCAAACATTCTGATGTAATCCACGACATCGTTGTCATAAAAGGGGATTTCCAGTCGGGTAAGAAGTTCTCGCATCTCACCGTAACGGCTGTTGGATTCCGGCTCCTCCGCATCCAGCGTCTCTCGAACGACTTCGTCGATCAAAGCGCGTTCCTTTGTTCCATCATACTCACCCCGGGGGCGGTACACGCCTCCGGCATCCCAGCTCAGCAGCATGTATCCGCCTTCCGGAGAGGCCTCCACAGTCAGGAAATTCAGCGGCTCATACTCCCTGCTGTAAATCAGATAGATGACTGCACAGAGCGCAGGCCGCTCCGGCTTCGGCAGAAAAATCCGGCAGATATTGACGCCGCCTTCGTATTCCAGCAGACCCGCGCCGAAATCCGACTCTGAATATTCTCCGCCGTCCTCCAGGCTGCCGTACAAATCCCGGAGCCAGCCGTCGCCGCTTTCCTCCAGCCTGTGGATCATGCCCTTACAGTCTCCGTAAAAACGGTTCAGCAGTTCTACATGTTCCAGCTCATATCGTTCCATTTCTCTCTGTCTCCTTAACAAAAAACTGACCGGCGAGGTTCCGCTTCCTCCGCTTCCTCCCGCCAGTTCGACCGGTTCTGCGACCGGCTCTGTCAGAACGGTTTTCCGGTCAGAAGCTCGTAGGCCTCCTTATATTTTTCGATAGTTTTGTCGATTACCTCCTGAGGCAGCAGATAATCGCTGTCCGGATTAGCCTTCAGCCAGTCCCTGACAAACTGTTTATCGTAGGACGGCTGCGACCGGCCCGGCTCATAGCCTTCCAGCGGCCAGAAGCGGGAGCTGTCGGGAGTCAGCATCTCGTCGCCCAGCACGACTTTTCCGTCCTCGTCCAGTCCGAACTCAAACTTGGTGTCCGCAATGATGATGCCTCTGGAAAGAGCGTATTCCGCACATTTTTTATACAAGGCGATCGTGCAGTCGCGAAGCGTCGCAGCGTACTCCTCGCCCTTTCCCGGGAACTGCTTTTCGATGACGTCGATGCTTTCCTCGAAGGAAATGTTAATGTCATGATCTCCGATTTCCGCCTTGGTGCTCGGTGTGTAAATCGGCTCCGGCAGCCGGTCGGACTCCAGCAGACCCTCAGGCAGACGAATGCCGCAGACGGTTCCCGTCTTCTGATAACTGCTCCACCCGGATCCGGTAATGTATCCGCGTACAATACATTCAACCGGCAGCATATTCAGTTTCCGGCACATCATACTGTTGCCGTCGAACTGAGGCTGACGGAAGAATTCCGGCATGTCGTTAACATCTACGGAAATCATGTGATTCGGCAGAATGTCATTCGTCATGTCAAACCAGAACTTCGACATCTGTGTCAGAATCGCACCCTTGTCGGTAATCTGGTTCTTCAGGATGTGATCGAATGCGGAGATCCGGTCAGTCGCGACCATGATCAGACTGTCGCCGTTATCGTAGATTTCACGGACTTTACCTTCTTTTACTGGTTCATATGTTTTCATTAAATTCCTCCCTGTTCAGCTCTGCGGCAGCGGTTTAGGCCGGCGCTTTCGGCCTTGTTTTTCGCCGTGTTTTCCGCCTTGTTTTCCGCCGTGTTCAGCGCCGGGCGCAATGGTTCTTTCCCTGCGGCAACGCCGCCCGTCATCTGACCGTATGTCCTCCGGGTCAGATGACATCAAAATCAGATAGAACCATTATAGCACATTTCACCAAATTAACATTGTATTTTCGCGTTATTTTTTGTAAAATGAAATTTGTTATGCGGAAGGAGTTTTATCTATGGTTGAAATAATTGTGCTGGCAGTTTACGCACTGCTCATCTTATACACGTTGTCGCAGCTGAATCACTGGCTGAAGTTGATCAGCCACGGCGTTCTGCTCCGGGCGATCGTTGACGTACTGTACATTCTGTTCGCGCTGCTGCCCATCGGCGGCTGCTACCTGAGCGACGGCACCCTGAAGGACGCGATGACCGGAAACGGCAATATCTGGCTCGGGTTTCTCGTCTATTTCGGAATGTGTCTCGTGTTTTTCCATATCATCCGGTTTTTCGTGTGGATTTTTTCACACTCGCATCAGAAGGACGGAGAACATGTCCGGAAAAAACACCCATGGGCGGGGCTGTTCGTTCTGTTCATGTGCGTTTTGGTCTCCCTTTCACTGACCGCCTACGGAACCATCAACGCCCACAAAATCCACACAGTGAAATACAATGTAACACTTTCAAAAAAGACGGCGGCAAACGGAAAGCTGAAAATCGTGCTGATCTCTGATCTTCACCTGGACACCAACACATACGAGGATCAGCTCCGCGCGATGGTCCGCGAAATCAACAAACAGAACGCCGATATCGTCGTTATTGCCGGAGACACCTTTTCCGGATCATTCAGCGCCGTCCGGGATCCGGACACCTATGAGGCAATTCTGAAGGAAATCAAATCCAGACAGGGCGTTTACGCTGTCTATGGCAATCACGATGTAGAAGAACGGCTTCTGTGCGGATTCAATATCAGCCGTAAGCGTCCTATGCGCAGCGCGGACATGGAAGAGTTTATGGCAAAGGCAGGGATCACTCCGTTGGACGACAAGACCGTGTTTATCAATGGAGCGCAGATCGTCGGACGGCTGGACGGCGAGCAGACCGGCACTGATGCTGTGAAACGTGCGTCAATCGCCTCACTGACCGGTTCTCTGGACACAAAGATGCCGGTACTGGTAATTGAGCACGAGCCGACTGATTTCAAAAACCTCTCAAACTGCGGCGTTGATCTGGTACTGAGCGGTCACACCCATGCCGGACAGTTCTTCCCCTGCACTCTGGCAATGCCGTTCCTTTTCAAGAATGCCTACGGGCTAAAGAGCATTCACGGCGTCTATTCCATCGTCACCTCGGGTGCGGGATATTACGGACCTCCGATTCGCATCGGAACCCACAGTGAGATCGCGGTTATCAACCTGAATTACTGAGACAAAAAGAAATTCTGAGAAAAGCAGGCCCCGCATTTATATGCCGCCTCACAGGCAGACGACATATAAATGCGGGGCTTTCATACGAATGCAGCACTTTATATTTTAATGCATGCTTATCCGATTGTAATTTCCGGATTATCCTTTGTGAGAATATCACGGGCAAAGATTGACGCGCCCAGAATTTCAGCGCTTTTCGTCTCGAGACGATCCAGGATCTTCACCAGATCATCGTGACGGGACGGATCCACACTCTCGACAATCAGAAAAGCGTTGACCGTATCATTGGTCAGCATGGTGCGCTGTCCGTCCCGCCAGTTCCAGCAGCGACACACCGCGCCCTGATCGTCCAGATAGCAGAGTTCCCCCGGAAGAGTCGGGTTGTTTTCCTCGTCTCCCAGCGCCATGAATTCATCTCCGCCCTCTTCCGAAATCGTCAGACGCAGGTTCCCGACAAAGGCGTCAAGGTTTTCGCCGCCTACCGGCAGCGCATAGGTCAGAGATGCAGCATTGTAAATGTCCACCAGCGGATTGATGCCGCCAACATAATTCCCTTTGTCTACCCGGGCGAGCAGCGCCTCAATCGATGCGCGGTTCCCCTTCTTTTTCTTGAATTTCTGGAACGCCTGCCGCCACACTGCAACCACGGGATTCTTAGACAAAGGCATTGCCGGGATCCATTTCACCGCTTCTTCGTTCGCCGCTGCCAGATCGTCACGGATTTCCTCGTGCGCATCGTAAATCGCCTCCGTATTATCGACGCCGTTCAGAACCAGGACGCCGATCTCCGCATCCGGAAACAGTTCCCAGAACGAATTCTCACAAATAAATTTTTTCATTTAATTTACCTCCTGACTATTAATTCATACTATCATATTTTTATTCCGATGACAATAATCGCAGACCTATGATGCCGATAACAATCATCGCAATGCAGACCCACTGCGGCAGGCTGACCGTCTCCTTGAACAAAAGCACGCCCAGCACGCTGGTACCGATGATGCCGATGCCGGTCCAGATGGCGTAGGCCGTCCCAAGCGGCAGATTTTTCAGCGCAAGCGCAAGAAACACCGCACTCGCGATATAGCTCACTGCGGTTATAACGCTGGGAATCAGCTGTGTAAAGCCTCCCGAGTATTTCATCGCAACCGCCCAGGTGATCTCCATCACACCGGCAATTCCAAGTATTATCCATTTCATGTCAATCCTCCTGAAAAAAAGGCGTCAGTTCCTCATGTCTTCTAAGGCCTAACGACATGAGTTCCTGACGCATGCAATCTCTCTACCCGGCGGCAGAGTGCAGTGTTTCTGTTTAATTTATGCTCATCCATCGAATCAGTGCCCACTAAGTCCGACGGGAACTTAATGAACTGATACTGATTATACAACATTTCCTTCTATTCTACAACATAAACATAATTTTGTTTTCTGGGCGCAGCTTTAGGCTGGCCGCCCTCCGCATAACCCAGGATCACGTGACCGATACCTTCATAATCCCCATCAATTCCCAGAGATTTTAAAAGCGCTTTTCCGTATTCGCTTTCAAATTCCTCCTTTGCGCGGAAAATATAGCAGCTGTCAACCCCAAGATCTTTTGCCGCCAGCATCAGCGTTCCCATTACCAAACTTCCATCATACAGGTATGTCGGTATTTCTCTGTTCGCAAGGACTACTAGAACATCCTTCGCCCCATAAAACGGATCCGTTCCCGGCTTTCCCATGATTTCCGCATTCTGCTTTGAGAGCTCATCCCGCACCATATCATTCTTTATCTGGAGAATAATCGGCGACTGCTTCCCCATTCCTGTAGGCGCATATGTTCCCGCCTCAACAATCCGGTCGATGACCTCCTGCGGAACACGTCTGTCCTGATATTTCCGCACGCTTCTTCTTTCTTTGATTACCTGAATCGTATCACTCATGTTTAAACCTCCATTCCTGTATTTCAGCGCACATCCGTTCTGATGAGAGCCGGATGAGTCTGGACCTCTTAATGTCTGCCGCTCGTCAGAATACGCATAGAATTAATGATACAGATTATCGCTACGCCGACATCTGCGAAAACGGCAGCCCACATATTGGCAATACCGAGTGCCCCAAGGATCAGCACAAGGATTTTTACCGTCAGCGCAAACACGATATTCGCCTTGACGATGCGCAGCGTTCTCCGCGCGATTCCCACGACGCGCGGGATTCTCCGCAGGTCGTCATCCATCACGACGATATCTGCCGCCTCAATTGCAGCATCCGAACCCATGCTCCCCATCGCGAAACCGATATCCGCCCGGGTGAGTACCGGAGCATCGTTGATTCCGTCTCCGACAAAACCCAGTTTTTCTTTGTCTCCCTGCCTCTCCAGAAGAGACTCGACCGCCTCGACTTTGTCACCGGGAAGAAGTTCTGCATGCACCTCGTCGATACCCAAAGTTTCCGCTGCCTCCCGTGCCGCGGCCTCCCGATCCCCAGTCAGCATGACGCACTTCTTTACACCCGCCTGCTTCACCTCGGAAATGGCCTCCGCGGCGCCGGATTTGACCGTGTCCGAGATGACGATGCTCCCGAGGAAGCAGCCGTCAACTGCCTCGTAAATCACGGTTCCGCCGCTTTTCAGTTCTTCACATTTGATGCCGTACTGATGCATGAGCCGGATATTGCCGAGAAGCACTTCCTTTCCGTCCACCTTTACGTGAATTCCGTGTCCGGGAATTTCCTCCGCGTCGCAGACGCGGCTCATGTCCGGCGTGCCGCCGTACGCGGCACGAATTGATTCGGCGATCGGGTGGCTGGAATAGCCTTCGCCGAGCGCCGCAATCTCCAGCAGTCCTTCCTTTGTCGCAGTGCCCGCGGGATGAACAGACTGCACGGCAAACTCTCCCTTTGTCAGAGTCCCTGTTTTGTCAAACACAAGTGTCGTCATGTCCGCAACCGCTTCAAGATAGTTGCTTCCCTTGACTAAAACGCCAATCCTGGACGATGCTCCTATGCCTCCGAAAAATCCCAGCGGCACAGATATCACCAGCGCACACGGACAGGAAATGACCAAAAATACACAGGCTCTCTGAAGCCAGTCGGAGAACGGAAGTCCAAAGGCCAGCGGAGGAATAACTGCCAGACATACCGCGCCGATGGTGACAATCGGTGTATAGACCCTGGCGAACCGGGTGATGAAATTTTCGGTCCGGGCCTTTCGGCTGCCGGCATCCTCCACCATTTCCAGAATCTTGGATACCGTAGAATCTTCAAATTTCTTTGTTGCTCTGATCTTCAGAAGTCCCTCGCCGTTGACGCATCCGCTTATGACTTCATCGCCTTCTCCGGCACGACGCGGCACAGATTCTCCTGTCAGTGCGGAAGTATCAATCATGGAACTGCCTTCTGTCACCACGCCATCCAGAGGAATGCGCTCTCCGGGGCGCACCACGATCACATCTCCTGCCGCGATTTCCTCCGGATCCACCTGCACCAGCTGTCCGTCCTTCTCAATATTGGCGTATTCCGGACAGATCTCCATCAGATCGCTGATCGACTGGCGACTCTTCCCGACAGCATAACTCTGAAACAGTTCTCCGACCTGATAAAACAGCATTACCGCCAGCGCCTCATTATATTCCTGCACGCCGAACGCTCCGAAGGTCGCTACGATCATTAGAAAATTCTCATCGAACACCTCGCCGTGACTGATGTTCCGCACGGCCTTCCAGAGAATATCATATCCCACAATCAGATAAGGAACCGCATAGATTCCCAGTGCCGTCCAGCGATTCTCAGTTACTGCAGCGAGCCGTCCCGTATGATCCAGTACCATCAGCACCGTGAACAAAACAGCGGCAGTGATGATCCGGATCAATGTCTGCTTCTGTTTCTTTGTCATCACCCTCACCTACATGATAATTTTTGTACCAGCATCCACTTTCTCACAGCACTTCTGCGCCTGCTGCATAATTTCGTCGAAGCGGTCATCATCTGCATCGATGGTAAGCTTCTGCGTCATAAAATTCAGACTGGCCTCATGCACTCCCGGAATCTTCCGGATAGCAGCCTCCATCTTCGCCGCACAGTTTGCGCAGTCAACTTCATTCATCTTAAATCTCTTCTTCATTTCTGTTTTCCTTTCCGTCAGTATTGAAATTACTGTCTTCCCCATTAAATTAATGAGTGCCCGGCAGACAAGCATCTCTGTCCGCGAGGATGATTCTAACGCACGTTCGCGCGAGACGTATGCCAACGGGGGCGTCACAAGAGCATGTGTCTGCGAGACCAGTGTCCGCGAGGCGCCTGCACAATTGCCCGAACGCTGGCGTCTATTCCAGGACATGCTCCATACCGTTATTGATAATTGTCTCTACATGCGCATCCGCAATGGAATAATACACGACCTTGCCGTCACGCCTGTTTTTCACAAGATTTGCCTGTTTCAAAACCCTCAGCTGGTGAGAAACCGCAGACTGTGTCATCCCCAGCAGCGCCGCAATATCACAGACACACATTTCAGCCTGAATCAGAGCACAAAGAATTTTCAGCCTCGTGGAATCGCTGAACACTTTGAAAGTGTCACTGAGATCCATCAAGGTATCTTCCCGGGGCATGCCGTTGCGAACCTTCCCGACTACATCTTCATGAATAGTGGTACAGTCACAGCGGTCTATATCTTCGATGATTCTGCTGCTCACGATTTTCCTCCTTTGCTGCTTCAGCTTCCTTCACTCTTGGATTTTCGCTTCTGAATATGATTCATAAACTTATATTTCTGATCCGTTCTTTTTACTTGTCCAGTTGATCGTATCGGGACCAGAGTCGGGACGTGATCGGAACAGACAACGTTTGAACAGATGAACATTTGAATCATTGTTCAATTGAATTGTAGCGCTAACGACATTATTTGTCAATACTGATTCGAAATTTATTGCCTGCATTCAGCGCTTAGTACCCGCTAATTCCGGACTTAATAAGCAGACACTAATATAATCCGACAACATTTTCCAACGGTTCTCCGGAAGTCCAATGCCGAAGATTCCGGCCCGCAATACGGACGATGCGTTCAAAAGTCTCATCCAGGTAAAACTGCCCTGCGACATGCGGTGTGATAAAAACGTTTTCCATGTCCCATAGTGGATCATCCGCAGGAAGAGGCTCCGGATCGGTCACGTCCAGACCGACACCGGCAAGAAGTCCTTCTGACAGTACTTTTTTGAGTGCAGCGGAATCGACAGCGTTGCCGCGGCCCACATTAACCAGATAACTGCCTTTTTTCATCATGCGCAGCCGTCGCTCGTCCATTATACCACGGGTTTCTTCACCGCCGGGAAGAACCATTGCAACAAAATCAGCCCGACCGAGGACGCTGTCCAGTTCATCTGTTGTGCAGACCTCGTCAACACAGTCGGGTTTAGGTCCGCAGTTTCTGCGAACCCCAATCACAGCAGCCGCTCCCAGACCTTTTATTTTACGGGCAAAGGATGATCCGATATCACCTAGTCCCAAGACCAGAACAGTCGAGCCTTCAATCGAAACTATGTGTGTATTGGCCTCCCAGATATGCTCCGCCTGCTTGCGGTGATACTCGCCAAAATGCCGGATCATATCGAACAGCATGCCGATCATATGCTCTGAAACCGCGATGCTGTATGCACCGCGGGCACAGCAGATCTGCCAGTGGTCGGCGGCCCTGCGGGCCGCCACATATTCGTCCGCGCCCGCCGAGTTCAGCTGAATCCATTGCAGCGCGGGCGCGGCGGCTGCCGCCGTTGGCCGGATGTTCCCAATCACAACACTGACATCCTCCAGATCCGAATCAACTACAAGTTCTTTAGGCTTATAGATAAATTCGCATTCCGGGGCACAGGATTCAAGGAATTTCCGGTGTCGCTCGCTGACCGGAAGTCCGACAAGCACGCGGTCGCCGGCGGTCGCCGATCCTCTCGATGCCGAAGTTGCCGTGGTGCTCGCAGGCATCATTTCAGTCGTCGGTGTTGCTGTCGTCGTGGGCGTCGCCGGTATCGCCGGTTCAGCTGCCGGCGGGGCTGAAAGCCCGGTCGGTTTTCTTTTGTTCATGGCTCAGTCCTTCTTCAGCGCCACTGTTCCGGTCCTCTGAATATCCTTGATTCCGAAGGGCCGTACCAGCTCGATAAAGTTCTCCACCTCGTCAGGGGCAGCGTGCATTTCGATAATCATGTTTTTCGGGCTCATGTGAACGATCCTGGCCTTATTAATCAGACAGATTTCAAGAAGCGAGCTGCGGTTCGTAGCAGAATACGAGACCTTGATCAGCATCATCTCCATGCAGACACACTGGTTTTCCTCGAGACGCCGCACCTTGATAACGTCCAGTTTTTTGTTCAGCTGCTTCTCCACCTGATCGATGGTACGCTCACTGCCGGTGGAAACGATCGTCATGCTGGAAACATCATGGTGTTCCGTTTCCCCCACAGCAAGCGAGTCAATGTTAAATCCGCGCTGGGCGAACAATCCGGAAATCTGGGAAAGTACGCCGGCCTGGTTCTCTACCAGTACAGAAAATATTCCTTTCATCGCGACCTCCTATTTCACGTTGTTCTCGTCATCGACTTCAGCGACCATCAGGCAGGGCTCTTTCATCGAAAGGAACTTCTCCACCTGCGGCTCCACCTCGCTGTTATTCTCAATATGCAGATATTCCATGTCATATGCCTCAGCGATTCTGTCATATCGGGGAAGGTCGTAGAGACTGATTCCCTCATATCTGGATTTATAGGTGTTCATCTGATACTCGCGAACCAAACCCAGTACACGGTTTCTGACGATGACCACCTTCAGGGGAACATCGTTAACCCGGGCCGTCGCCAGCTCGTTCATACTCATCTGGAACGCACCGTCGCCGCAGACCGCTACAACCTGCCGGTCAGGCGCACACATTTTGGCGCCGATAGCGGCCGCAATCGAGTACCCCATGGTGCCCATACCGCCGGTGGTCAGGAAACGTCCCTTTTTCATGACGTAATTGTCCGCAGACCAGAGCTGATTCTGACCGACATCGGCAACGTAAATTGCATCCTCATCCATCTTCTCCGACAAAGTCTGAACAAGAAGGTTAGGATTCACCAGTTCGCTGCTGAACACGCGGGAATCAACGGTCCCGTGCTTGATATCCTCCAGTTCCTTTACCCAGTCGGTGGTATCGATGTGGATATCTTCCTTCAGCAGCTGGCTGAAAATATCCCGGACATCGCCTACCAGCGGAATCGTCGGACCAAGATTTTTTCCGATTTCCGCCGTATCGATATCGATGTGAATGATCTTCAGCTTGCTTTCCAGATTCTTCGGTTTCGCTACGGCGCGATCTGCCACCCGGGCTCCCACGATGATCAGAAGATCGCTTTTGCTGACCGCTTTGTTCGCATATGGTTTACCGTTGTTACCCAGCATACCGAAATACAGCGGGTGATCCTTAGGCATAACGCCCATCCCCATCATGGTGTGGACCAGAGGAATCTGATTTTTTTCACAGAACCTGGTCACCTGCTCCTCGCCGTTGCCCAGAATCACGCCGCCGCCGGCACAGATCAGCGGATGCTTCGATTTGTTGATGGCCGCCACCACCTTCCGCATCTGCTGGCGGTTTCCACCGGCGCTTGGCGGCTTGTAGCCGCGAATCCGAACTTCAATGTCACTGTAATTAAATTCCTTTGTCATCATCGCCCGCTGGATATCCACCGGAATATCGATAAGAACAGGACCCTTGCGCCCTGTATTGGCAATATAAAAAGCCTCCTTGAAAATCCGCGGGATGTCATTTACATTATTGACCAGATAACGATATTTGGTAAAGGACTCTGTCGCGCCTGTGATGTCTGCCTCCTGGAAGACATCACGTCCCAGAAGACTGCTGTCCACCTGCCCGGTAATCGCGATAATCGGAATACTGTCCGCATAAGCCGTTGCCAGAGCGGTAATCAGATTGGTTGCGCCCGGCCCGGAGGTCGTGACGCAGACTGCCGGCCGGCGGGAGATTCGGGCCATTCCGCTCGCGGCGTGCCCTGCCGACTGCTCTCCCCTGACCAGTACATGCTCGATTTCAGAATCATGCAAACCGTCGTAAAACGGTGCAATTGCAACGCCCGGATAACCGAACACCGTTTTGATGCCCTCCTCCTCCAGACATTTCACCATTGCCTGTGCTCCACTTAACATTTTGTCACCTCGTTTATATTAATTCATCGAGCATCTGCCCGACTGTTTTCTGTCTTTTCGGATCGTACCACTCCGGTTCGATCTCCGCAATCGGCCTCAGTACGAACTCCCGATTGTGAAGATCCGGATGGGGAACACGGAGGTCATCGTCATCAATGATCTGATCTCCGTAGTAAATTATATCAAGATCGATGGTTCTGGGTCCCCAGTGAATGGTCCGTACTCTTCCCAGCTCCGCTTCAATCGTCAAAAGTTCCGCCAGCAGGCGATGAGGAGAAAGGCCGGTTTCAATCTCCAGAACCATGTTCAGGAAATTATCCTGATCTGTATACCCATATGCTTCCGTCTCCATTATTGATGAGGCTTTTGTGATATGACCCGCTCTTCCTTCGATTTCCTCCCAGGCTCGGCGCAGATACAGTTCCCGATCTCCCATATTGGAGCCTAGCGCGATGATTGCGACCGTCGCGGGCTGCTTTGCCGCGGCTGTCTCAGCCGTCGCAGGCTGTTTCTTCTCCGCAGAGGGCATCTTTGTCGCAGATGTCTCAGCCGTCGCAGGCTGTTTCTCCGTCCCGTCAGACTTCTTCATCGCAGTGCCTCCATCATGCGGACCGCGTCGCAGTTCTCCTTCACGTCATGGACCCTCGCCATCTCTATGCCGTGCAGCTGCCCGTACAGAGTCACCGCAATGGTTCCGTACAGGCGATCCGCCGGATCCTTTTCGTCCAGCAGCGCGCCGATAAAGGTTTTCCGTGATACCGCCAGAAGCTGCGGGCAGTTCAGGCCCGCAAAACGATCTATATTCCGCAGCAGTGTCATATTATGCTCAAAGGTTTTTCCGAATCCGATTCCAAGATCGATGATGATTTTCTCCCGGGAAATTCCTGACGCCACGGCGTAGTTGATCTGCCGCTGCAGATAATCATACACCTCCTGCACAACATCGTCATAGTGCGGATCCTTCTGCATTACATCCGGTCTGCCTCCGGTGTGCATCAAAATCACCGGAACGCCGGCTTTCGCCGCCACCGCCGCCATGTTTTCGTCAAAGGTCAGTCCACTGATATCGTTGATGATGTCCACGCCGGCAGCAACGGCCGCTTCAGCGGTTTCTGCGTTATAAGTGTCCACCGACAGCAGAATCTCCGGGTGTTTCCTCCGGATAGTTTCAATTACAGGGCAGACCCGGTCGATTTCCTCGCGGACCTCCACCTTTTCCGCGCCGGGGCGGGTCGATTCTCCTCCCACATCGATAAACGACGCACCTTCCTGAATCAGGCGGTCTGCCCGTTCCACAGCCGCCTGTGTCTCTGCAGTTCTGGAGCCTGCGAAAAAAGAATCCGGCGTGACATTGATGATCCCCATCATCTCCATGTGCGCGAATTCCTTTCTCTCTCCGTTCTTTAAAAGAAAATGTTTCATACTACTCCTGTCATATCTCCTCTCCGCCGGTAACCATCGCGTAGGCGGAATGGTTGTGTATGCTCTCCAGGCTTTCCACCTCGATGCAGTATTCCTTCACATCCCGCATTCTGTCCACACGGAGCTTGGCCTCCCTGCACACATCCTCCACGAACCGGGGATTATCATAAGCGTGTTCCGTCACGTACTTTTCATCCGGCCGCTTCAGCAGAGAATACACCGGCGAGCTTGCGCTCTGTTCCGCGATCTCCACCAGATCCTCAATCCACATGAACTTCTTGCGGCGAATCTGAATCGAAACATTAGCGCGCTGATTGTGCGCCGAGTACTCCGAAATTTCCTTGGAGCAGGGACAAAGAGTCGTCACCGGCGTGATCACCTTCATGTCGAACTCGAAATCATTGCCCTCCAGACTCGCACTGTACTCCACCTGAACATTGATGAAAGAAGCCAGCCTTGTGACCGGCGACTCCTTTTCTATAAAATAATCGAACTTCATCCGCACAAAACTGCTCCGGGATTCCAGACGCTGCTGAATACTCTCCAGGATATTTCTCATGTGCTTCAGGTCCATCCGCCGATTCTCCTGGATGATATCGACGAAACGGGACATATGTGTGCCCCGCAGGCTGGCGTCGAGTCCCACAAGCAGACTGATGTCCGCCGCGGTACTGAGCCATTCTCCGTTTTTGTTGCAGATCTCCATCGGCATCCGGAAATCCTTGATCCCCACCTGATTCAGATAAATCTGTCTCCGATCCGGCTGATTCTGTACGTCCTTCATGCTTCCTCTCCGTGATAAATAATCCCTGATGTCTTTGTCTCCCACACCTGGATCTCACAGAGATGCGCATTCTCTGTCTTCACCAGCGGGGCCAGCCTGTTCCAGATGTACACCGCGATGTTTTCTGCCGTCGGCTGCTCGATAAATTCATTGATATAGTGATGATCAAATTCATCCAGAATGTGTTCCTTTACGAGGTTTTTCAGATCCACAAAGTCATAGATCATATCCTCAGATCCCCGGGTTCCCTCCAGTTTCACAACCAGCTTGTAGGTATGCCCGTGCAGGCGCTCGCACTTTCCGTGATAATTGATCAGATTATGAGCCGCGTCAAATTCAAATTCCTTTACTAAAATCATTCGTCATTCTCCAAAGCTTTTTCCTTGCTACCCATTTTACTATAGCGTCTTCCCTTTGTCCAACCTATATTTTACAATTCAGTGCCCGGCAGGAAATTACGGCTCACAGATTTTACAGGGGTCATAGCCTTTTTGAATCAGACTCTTGCGGCTGGTCTTCACCTTCTTCCGGTTGGATGGCTTCATCCTCTTCACGGCACTGCAGCTGGGGTAATGGAATTTTTTCGTATTCTCGTTCAGGATGTAGGTCCTTTTGGCGTTGCTGTGACTGCTGCCTCCCGGATTTTCCTCGGCGGCGGCGTTTTTCGCGCGCACTCTGCCGGTCGAATAATCAATTTTGTATCCGTCCATGACGTTGAACACATAGACGTTATACTGCAGCCCCGCATTTTCCACGGATCTGGCCTCCATGTGAACTCCTCTGGCCACAGGTTCCTTTCCCTTGAAGACCGGTGTCACACGGTAGAGAACATGATTTCCGGTCTGACGGACATAGTTCAGCACCTGTTCTTCGAAAATCCACATGCCTCCGCTCACGTTCAGCTGCGCGGATCCGGTGATGAGGTTCCGGGGATTGGCGTTTCCCCCTCCGAGGCTGAAAGCCAGCAGGTGACACCGCTGCCAGCCCTGTCCGCTGACCCATCCGGTAGGATGTACCGAACTGATATCGCCGCGTTCCTCTCTGGGCAGCGTCTCAGAGGACACACTGGCGGTCACCGCCGTACAGCGGCCCCTGTCATCCAGCTTACCGAACGTGATATACGCGTTCCGGGCCCGAGTCACCTGAGCGTCGGAGAAATTCGGTTTATTGCCGTGCAGCACCGCATAGCCCTTCCCTTTGTACTCCATATTGGCCAGCGAACGGACGAACCTCTTCGTGACCGTCCTGCTGTATCCGGAACGGTTTCCTTTTCTGTACGCACGTATCCGGAAGGTGTAGGTCTTCCCGGACTTCGCTTTTTCATATACAAATTTATTTGCAGAGGCCGTGCCGGCTTTTTTGTATTTCCCTCCGGTTTTCACATAAACCCGGAAAGTGGTATCCTTCGTCGGTTTCTTCCAGGTCAGCCGGACTCCGGTGTACAGATTCGTCGCCTTCACCTTTGTCGGCGCCGCGACACCCGACGCAGCGCTGACTGTTGCCGGATCCGTTCCCGCAAGCGACAGCGCTGTAAGAACGGCGATCATCAGTGTCAGAATTCTTTTCAGATATACATTTCTCACATTCACAATATTTTTCTCATCCTTTCAGTCTTTTTCTCTTTCTTCGATGGCGTTCTTTTCCAATCGTGCTCCCTCACAGAAGGTTCCTGCACAGTTCTTCAATCCACTCTCTGCGGGCAAGAACGTCAATCCAGTCGGAAGGAATCGCGTCAAACCCGTACCAGACGCCTGCTAGTCCTCCCGCCACCGCCGCAACGGTGTCCGTGTCCTCCCCCAGATTCACCGCCTTCAGCACACAGTCCCGATAGCTTTCCGTATTTAGAAAACACCAGACCGCCGCCTCCAGCGTATCCACCACATATCCCGAGCTCCGGATCTCCGATTCCGGCAAATCCGCCAGAGCCTTCAGATCCGCCATCCGCCGGTAGGTGTCCGTTTCCTCTGCAAACGGAGAATTGCGGTAATCCTCCAGCGCTCCGGAAACCGCGGCAGCCGCCAGGTTCATTTTGTTCCCTGTCATCGCATCGATGAGCGCCGCCGTAAGCCGGGCGTAAATCCCGCAGGCAACCATGCAGCGCGGATGCCTGTGCGTCAATGCAGAAGCGTTATGAATCCCTGTAAGATCTCTGATCTTCCGATCTCCGTCCCGAATTGCCACGAGCACAAAGGGCATAATCCTCATCAGTGAGCCGTTGCCGTTGTCCCGCTCTCCCGTTCCTCCGCATTCCAGAGGCGGCGTACCGTCCAGATAACGGATAATCGCCCGCCGCGTCGCTTCGCCCATGTCAAAAGTCTCCCGGTACGGCGTATAATCACCCTTCTGCGCCCAGGCCGCGAACCGTTTCATGATATCTCCGTAATCCACGCCTGCGGACAGGCTGTCCAGCGCCGCCAGTGTCATACTGGAGTCATCCGACCAGGTTCCCTTTGGCTGGTTATATGTTCCATACTCCCGCATTCCCGTAACAGGATCTCTGCGTCGGTCCTCACGGACGCTGAACTCCACCGGAACACCCAGTGCGTCCGCCGTGACCACGCCGAAAATCGCGGATTTAACATCATAGGCCGTCATATTGTTAAACTGCATTGCCATTGTCTCTTTCTCCCTGTCTGCTCTATCTTCTCATTTTTCTTTTTCGTTTTCCTGCTTACGGTGTTCTTGCTTCCACTCCTTGATCTGCTCGTAACGCTCTTTATATCTGGCCTCCAGTCCCTGCTCCGTAGGATGGTAATATTCCTTTCCGATCAGGGAGTCCGGCATGCACTGCAGCGTCGTTATCTTTTCCTTGTAGTCGTGAGCATATTTGTATCCCGCACCGTAGTTCAGCTCCTTCATGAGCTTCGTGGGTGCGTTGCGGATCTGCAGGGGAACCGGCTCCGCCAGACTTTTCAGAGCGTCTGCCTTCGCCTCATTATACGCCTGTTCCATGGCGTTTGACTTCGGGGACAAAGCACAATACACCACGGCGTGGGTCAGGTGCACGGAGCATTCGGGCATGCCGATCAGCCGGCAGGCCTGAAACGCCGCAACACAGACCTCCAGCGCCCGGGAATCTGCCATCCCGATATCCTCGCTGGCGAATCTGGTGATGCGCCGTGCGACATAAATCGGATCCTCTCCGGCCTCCAGCATCCTCGCCAGCCAGTAAACAGCTGCGTCCGGATCGGAATTGCGCATGGACTTATGCAGCGCGGAAATGAGATTGTAATGCTCCTCTCCGTTCTTGTCATATAGCAGCGACTTTCTCGACGTACACTGCTCTACGGTTTCCTCCGTCACCGTGATCGTGTCTCCGTCAACATCGCCGTTCAGGACGACCATCTCCAGCGTAGAAAGAGCGTTTCTGGCGTCTCCGTTGGAAAAGGCGGCAATCGCCTCCAAATAGTCTTTGTTCATCACCACATGCTGATCTCCGAAGCCTCTGGGATCATCCAGCGCTCGCTGCAGAAGTTCCGTAATGTCCTCCTGCGTCAGCTGCTGGAGCACAAACACCTTGCAGCGCGAAAGGAGCGCGCCGTTCACCTCGAAGGACGGATTTTCCGTGGTTGCGCCGATGAGCGTGATGGCACCCTTCTCTACAAAAGGCAGAAACGCATCCTGTTGCGCTTTGTTAAAGCGGTGGATCTCGTCCACGAAGACGATGGTCTTCTCCCCGTAAAAGCGGTTTTCATCCGCCTGTTTCATGATGCTGCGAATCTCCTTGATCCCGCTGGTCACCGCGGAAAACTCGATGAAGGAGGATCGCGTACGATGAGCGATAATCTTGGCCAGAGTCGTCTTGCCTACGCCGGGCGGTCCCCAGAAAATCATGGAGGAGACCTGATCCCCTTCTATCAGACGGCGAAGAATCTTTCCATGCCCGAGGAGATGGTTCTGTCCCACGAACTCATCCAGATCCCGGGGGCGGAGCCTGTCGGCCAGCGGTTGGTTGACCGATGTATTGTTAAAAAAAGTCTGTTGTTCCATATTTCTTCTCCCGCGTATAGTATAGCACAAAAAAGGAGTTTCTGTTTGATGTTGCGGTATAAATCGAGTATAATCAGGTTAACAGGAAAGGAGCTGAAATCTATGGCAAACGATGTAATTTTCACAAATGAAGTAATTCTTCAGTGGCTGCAGTACTTCGCAGAAAACACCCCCATCGATCTGGAGCAGATCAAGATGATGGATGTGACGAAGAAGAACAAGAATCTCATCCCCACTGTGGAGTCGCATAAAGCGGTTCTGGCCTTCATGGAGGCCGGCGATACAGAAATTTTCTATCATATGTGGAACGCGGGCCTGGGCGGCTGCGAGGTCTGGTACAATGAGGGTTCCGATCCGACAGGCCCCATCAAGCACGACGATGTGCGCTTCATGATCGACCGTGGAATCAACGCCTCCGCCGGCATGCTGGTGGTTAACCCGAACGCCGTCAGCACCTACAAAAGCGGGCTGGGCGACCTTTCGGTCCGTTCTTCCTCCAGTCAGGTGGGTTCAGAGCTGCGCAACATCATCCTCAGCAAGATGCATATCGACGCCGAGGACACCGTCTGCGTCGTGGGCGGCGAGATTATCGCCATCGACGCGGCCTTCCAGGCGAACGAGGGAACGGTCATCGCCGTGGAATACAACCACAAGCAGAGGGAAGCGCTGGAAGATAATATCGACTACTTCGATCTGCGCAATGTACAGATTGTGGATCACGTGGACAAAGATACTCTGGCCGCTTGTCCGGTGCCTGACATCGCCTTCATCGTCGCCTCCGCCAGCATGGAGCAGGAGATTCAGTGTCTTATGGAACTGAACCCCCATATTATCCTGGTAGTCTACACACTGGATTTTGTGGAGGCCGGTCAGCTTAAAAATGTGTTTGAGGCGCACGGGATCAAAGACCCGGAGGTTCTGCAGGTCGCCATCTCCAGACTGGGCCCCAAGAACACCTTCGAGATTGAACCTGCGCCCTGGATCGTCTCCGGACGCAGAGAAAAGGAATAGTGTTTCCTCGCATATATCACACAAGTGCTCAGATTCACGGAATCAAAGCAGGCTCCGTATGGCTTCGCTGTTGAGAAACGCCGCGAACGCAGACGGCACTGTGTAAATTTCCTCCAGGTCTGTGCGGGACGCGGCTACATAGTCTTCAGGAAGAGGAAGCGCGGACAAGCCGTCAGCAAAGACGTCATAACCGGTCATGCGCCATTCCACGTGAGAGAAAACGTGCTTTGCCGGCGGCAGTTTCCTGATTTCCGTCGGTTTTAAGCCGTGTTCCTGAAGGAATTGAACGGCAGAAGACTTTGTCAGGACGCCCTCTGTGCCCGGAAATTCCCAGAGCCCTGCCAGAAGCCCTTTGTTCCCTCTGCGGTGCAGGAGAACGCGAGATGAGTCATGAATGATGAAGACAGTGCGTTTCTCCACGCGACGCGACGCCTTCGCAGGCACGACGGGGAAATCGAGTTCACGCCCGTCCAGATGCGCCGAACAGCGCCGGCTCCAGGGACAGCGGTCACAGTCCGGCTGCCCCTTCGGCAGGCAGACGGTCGCACCCAGATCCATAAGTGCCTGATTATAGTCACCGGGCCGCGTCCGGGAAATCCGTTCAGCATAATAGGCCCGGGCGGATTTTACTGTGGCAGGTGCTTTGATGTTGTCTGCCGAGGCCGTTTTTCGCGCCCAGACCCGCAGCAGGTTTCCGTCCACAGAGGGCACAGGCTGACCGAAAGCGATGGAGGCGATGGCTGCCGCCGTGTATTCACCGATACCGGGGAGGCGCACGAGTTCTTCCGCGGTTTTCGGCATTTCGCCGCCGCAGCGTTCCTCAATTTCCACCGCAGCCTTATGCATATTGCGGATGCGGCTGTAATATCCGAGTCCTTCCCACAGTTTCAGATAACAGTCCTCATCAGCCGATGCCAGAGCGTGAATATCAGGAATTTCCCTGAGGAATCGCGCGTAGTGTTCCCGCACGGCCTCCACCCGGGTCTGCTGAAGCATGATTTCGGAAAGCCAGACATGATACGGCGTCGGCTCCTCCCGCCACGGCAGAATTCGCCGACGGGCGTCATACCATGATAATAATTGTTCCGTTTCTTTCTGGTCTTTCATATCTTCATTAGTTATCAACCCCCCTGCGCCGGGAGCAAAGTTCCGACGCCAGGTGGATCTCAGTTTAGTCTGTGACTTCGTTTTCGGCCGCCACCAGGAATGCGCCGCCGTACATTTCCCGAAGCTTCGGTTTCTCGATTTTGCCGGTGGCGTTGCGCGGAACATCGGCGAAGATGATGCGGACCGGTCTTTTGTACCGCGGAAGCTTCATGCAGTACTCGTTAATCTGCTTTTCGTTGCAGGTATAGCCCTCCTTGACCTCGATGACAGCTGCGGAGATCTCGCCCAGACGCTTGTCCGGAAGACCGATGACCGCCACATCCTTTACCGCGTCATAAGTATGGAGGAAATCCTCAATCTGAACCGGATAGATATTCTCGCCGCCGGAGATGATGACGTCCTTCTTGCGATCCACCAGATAGTAAAATCCGTCTTCATCCTGCTTGGCCATGTCTCCGGTATACAGCCAGCCGTCCTCCGACAGAACCTCCGCTGTTGCTTCGGGATCTTTGTAATATTCGATCATGACAGAAGGCCCGCGAACTGCAAGCTCACCCACCTGACCCTTCTTTTGTTCCTTCCGGCTCTCATCGACGATCTTTGCCTCCCAGCCGAATCCCGGAACGCCGATAGCACCCACCTTGTCGATATTCTCCACTCCGAGGTGCACACAGCCCGGTCCCAGCGACTCCGACAAACCGTAGTTTGTATCATAGAGATGATGCGGAAAGTATTCCTTCCAGTGACGAATCATGGAAGGAGGTACAGGCTGTGCCCCGATATGCATCAGCCGCCACTGCTCCAGATTGTAGTCCTCCAGTTTCAGTTCTCCCCGATCCAGGGCATCCAGAATATCCTGTGCCCAGGGCACCAGAAGCCACACGATCGTGCAGCGCTCCTCCGAAACAGCATGAAGAATGTCTCTTGGTTTTGTTCCCCGCAGAAGCACCGCGCGGCTGCCGGAGATCAGACTGCCGAACCAGTGCATCTTGGCTCCCGTGTGGTAGAGGGGAGGAATACAAAGAAAAACGTCCTTCCTGGTCTGCCCGTGATGGTGCTGCTCCACCTGACAGGAATGCATCAGCGCCCTGTGTTTGTGAAGGATCGCCTTGGGGAAGCCGGTCGTACCGGAGGAAAAATAAATCGCGGCGTAGTCGTCATCTGTGATTTTCACATCAGGCGCCTTGCTGGAGTAGTTTGAGGTCTGGAAGATGAAATTCTCCGCGAAGGTCGGGCAGGACTGTCCGAAATACAGCAGCAGCCTCCCCGGGCCGATGTTGGGAACGATTTCCTCCACCCGTCCGATAAATTCATCGCCGAAGATCAGCACGCGAATATCGGCGAGATTCACACAATACTCGATTTCATCGGCAGCATAACGGAAATTCAGCGGTACTGCGACCGCCCCAGCCTTCAGAATGCCGAAATAAATCGGAAGCCAGGACAGGCAGTTCATCAGAAGGATTCCCACCTTCTCACCCGGGCGTATCCCCCGGGTGATCAGATAATTCGCCACCCGGTTCGCTTTTTCGTCAAAGACCTTCCAGGTGATTTCCTCCCGGTACTTATCGGTGCGCGCGGGCTCGATCAGCTCGTATTCCCTCCATGTCGTCAGCTTCGGCAGAGAAACGGACGGATTCAGCTCCACCAGCGCCACATCGTCCGGCCACTCCTTTGCGTTACGCTCCAGATATTGTGTAATAGGCATAATAAATCAATTCCTTTCCTGTTCGTCAACCACTATAGTAGTCTTTTCCCCGTACAAAGTCAAGGTCTACACCGCAAGTCCCCTGGGTTTCTCCGCAAGCTGCATAAAATTCAGCTGTGCCGTAGCACAGAGCTCGCTGCTGTCAAGATCGCTGACCCGCGCCAGTGCACTGATCATCCTGCCGCCCACATGGGTATACTCCACACGGATCCGGAAATTCTCACCGTTCAGCGCGCGCAGATAACTGACGCTCAGATCCACCGTAGTCACGAAGTGCCGGGTGACTGCTACAGCCCCCGTCCCCGTGCAGTAATCCACCAGCGATGAAATAATCCCGCCGTGAATCCCTCCGTAGGGATTGCGATGCTCCTCCTTCGCCTGATACAGAAAATCCGCAAACGGCGCCGGCTCTACGCCACAGTCCATATACCGGACGCCCAGCGCCGCGTTAAACCGCTCCGGCTGAAGCGCCGCGAAGCCCAGAGTTTCCTTCAGATATCCTTCAAATTCCTGTTTAGTCAATTTCCTTCCTCCTGTACCGAACCGCTTATACCAGTCCGACAATCAGCCCGATGACGATTCCGACGGCCGCGCCGACAACAACCTCCGGAAGCGTATGCCCTATTTTTTCAACAAAGGGACGGTCGTACAGCGGATCCTCTCCGGCTTCAATTCTCTGCCTCCTCTGTTCGTTCAGTACCTTCGCCTGCCGCCCCGTCTCGTAACGCACATTCATCGCGTCATAAACCACGACGATAGCGAAGAACAGCGCCATGGGGAACTCAAAGCCTCCCGGTCCGTACACTGCTGCCGCCGAAACAGTCAGTCCGGTTACCGTCGCCGTATGACTGCTTGGCATCCCTCCGCCGCCTGTCAGCCGCTCCTTTGAAAACCCGTATTTCACGCTTTCAAAGAGTATCTTGCTCCCCTGCGCCGCAGCCCAGGAAAAGACCGCCGCCAGAAACACCCGGTTTGTAATAAGCTCAAACAAAAAATTCCTCATAGCAGTTCTCCCTTCAGTGAATTATCTTACCATAAAACTTGACCCCCCGCCACATAATGGTTACAATACATTTGATAATCGGAGGTGATAAACATGAAAAGAAACCAGATCGAGCTGACCGAGCATGCGCTCATCATAAACCGCAGGAAAACTGTTCCGCGCCGGAATATCCGCGCGCTGTCCTGGTGCCCGGACTGTCTGATTCAGCATGGCGGCAGAGAGACAGATGACCGCGATCGCAGTCTCGTTCTGGCAGCGGATCTCGCCGCACCCGTCGGAGGACTTCTGAACAGAGACCCTTTCATTGTCCTCCCTTTGTCTCCGGATACGGAGCCCGCCGCCCTGACAGACTGGGCCGGAGATCTCTTCCGGGATCACGCGGATACAAAAGATTTTTCCGCCGACTCCGTCGTCGTCGAGGCAAAGATAAAAGTCAATGATTATACAAAGGCTGCCACCGCAGGTACTAACGCCTATGGCAAGATTGGAATGACCAGCCCGATTATCGAAACCGAGTTCAGCATTCCCGACGGAAGCATTCATATCCATTATCTCGGAACCAGCAGCAAAATGTATTTCAGCCGGTATTTCCGGGAGAATCCGGAGCATGATTTCAATTTCCGCGGTGCCGAACTTCTGCGGCCTGTTCTCCGCCTTCATTACGGCCGCATCACGGCAGTGATGGAAATGGAATATCCAAGTATAGAACGGGACGAGCACGGAAGTGGAATCTGGCAGGTGCACGCAGAAAAAAGCTTTACCGCAGTTTCTGATGCATGTGCCTGGCTACGGACGCTTCACAGCAAAACAGCGCCGCGTCCAACAGAATATTCCACTGAGGACGCAGCGCCGCATTTTACGAAATCCGCTGTAACAGCGCTCCTCTCCAATCTGGATTCCCTTTACAGAGCGGGTATCCTTTCAGAGCTTGAATATCAGGCGAAGAAGGAATTGATCCTTTCCCTCGCTAACTGAACAGATTCCCGACATTATACAGTACCGTCAGCACAATCATGAAGCTTACCAGTCCGCAGGAAATCACAGTTCTCGTCAGCGACGGGCGTCTTTTCGCCTGAGGATTCTTATACTGACGGATCTCGAAGAAGATGAATCCGACCAGAAGCGGCAGGAACAAGATCGACAGCTGCCCATAAGTCATGAACTTATATTGCTGCGCCATTGCCACGATGAAGAGGCAGACTACGAAATACAGGATCACCAGTCCTTCCATCAGCTCGGTGCGGGATTTTCTCTTGCTGTCCTTTTCATTCATTTCATTGTTCTCCTTTAATTCAGCATCCGTTTTGTTCTTTGTCGGTTCGTTCATTCGAGATCACATCCTATTTCTCTTTGCCCGCTTATACAAGTCCCGGAAGAACTCTCAGACCGATACAGGTCAGGACAAACATGATCACGAAGATGTATGCGCAATATCCCCATACCTTCTTCAGAGGTACATTGACAACTGCCAGAGCCGGTATCAGGTACAGCGGCTGCAGCAGGTTCGTGGCTTCATCGCCGTAGACGAAGGCATTCAGGATATCAGGCATGTAGCATCCCAGACTCTTTCCGAGAGGCAGGATGATCGGTCCCTGTACGATGATCTGACCACCCTGGGAAGGAATGAACAGGTTCAGGATACATGCGGAAATGTATGTAACGAGAGGCATCGTCGCCTGTGTCGCAATGTGTGACATTCCGTCGATGACGATCTGGCCGAAACCGGACATGGTCATCATACCCATGATCGCACCGTAGAACGGGAACTGAATCATAACGTCGGTGGAGAGGGACATGGAATCCTTCAGCGCCGCGATGAATTTTCTCGGCGTATTATACGCAAAGCAGTTCAGCGTGATGAACAGGAAGATCATGAAGTTCAGGTCCAGAGAACCCAGGAAACCCTTTGTCGCAAAACTCATGACAGCGTACACGATGCCGATCACGCCGACAACGTACATGATGATTCGGGAACTGTTCATTCTCTCAGCCGGCGTCAACTCTTCCGGCTCCTCCAGCTGGATATCCGCGTCAGCGATATTTCCGTGGAACTCAACGATTTCATTTTTCGGCGGAACGGTCATGATTGACACGATCATAACAACGACTGCCAGAACGAACCACAGGATCACGTTCATCGGGTTGTATGTCGTCAGATTCTGGGGCAGAACGCCGATGATGTTTTCAAACTGATGACCTTTTCCGGCTACCATCGCATATACTGTAGCCGACGGTCCCATGCACTGTCCGAGGATCATGGTCGTATATCCGGCCGCAACCATCATCGGGAAATGCAGGCCCTTCATATTCTTTGCCATACGCATGGCCAGAATCGGGGTGCAGACTGTGCAGAACGCCCAGTTGATGAAGGACGCAACGTATCCGAAAATCATCATGACTGCCATGCAGCCCTTCGGAGTTTTCGCAATTCCCGCAAGTTTGTCAAGTCCTCTTCTGACAGACGGCGCCTTCGCAAATGTCGCGCAGACAACGACCATGATCGTCATCTGGAAGGCAAATGCGGACTGTGTCCAGAATCCGTCATACCAGTACTGAACCATGTTCAGGAATGTGGATTTGGTGAATATCCAGCCGAGCAGAAAGGTCAGGATAGCCAGAACGATACAGAATACGAATGCGTCCGGAATGATCTTTTCTGCCGCGAACTGGAACTTCTTTGATATTCTCCAGAAGATATTTCCCCTGTCTTGTTTTAATGTTTCAGCAGTAGGCATAGGTTTTTTCCTCCATAATTCTATTGATAATTGATAATGATAACGTTTATATCATCCATCAGATCCCGGGGGACCTGATGGATCGATCAGCTTCTGCCACCGTGCCACCAGGGCACCGGTACTATTTCAGGCCAAGGATCTGGCGGGCTTCATCCGGAGTGGCAACCTCGAGGCCGTACTCCTCAATGACTCTGACAGCTCTTTCAACAAACTGTCTGTTGCTGTCCGCCAGCTGTCCCTTTGCATACATAACGTTGTCTTCCATGCCTACACGGATGTTTCCGCCTAGAGCGATGGCAGCGTACATGATTTCCATCGCGCTGTGACCTACGCCGAAGGTGCTCCATGTAGAGCCCGGGCACAGCTGATCCATGGTTTCCTTCATGAATACCAGGTTCTTGACTGTTCCGGGGATTCCATTCGCACAGCCCATGCAGAACTGGAAGTGCAGCGGTGTCTTCAGAATGCCCTTCTTGACATAGTATGCAGCATTGGCAATCATTCCGGGGTCAAATGCTTCGATTTCCGGCTTGGTGTTAGTCTCCTGGAACAGTTTTCCGAGGTTCTCCAGGAAAGTCGGGCTGTTCAGGAACAGGCCGCTGTTCAGCCAGTTCATGGATCCGCAGTCATAGGACGCCATTTCCGGCTTCAGTTCCTTGACGTGCTCCATACGGGTCTCGTCAGTCGCATAGATGTCGCCGGATGTGGTCAGATTCAGAATGATGTCGCAGTCAGGATGCTTCTCATGAATCAGATCAACAGTCTTCTTGAACTTGTTGTGATCCATGGTTCCGTTTCCTTCGTCATCTCTCATATGGAGATGGGCGATAGCGGCGCCGGCCTGCCAGCAGTCGTATACGTCTTCACAGATTTCCTCCGGTGTCATTGGAACATTCGGATTGTTTTCCTTCTTCGGCCATGCTCCGGTCACTGCTGCTGTGATGATGCGTTTGTTCTTTAAACTCTTATCCATTTTATTTGCCTCCCGTCAAATTCTTATCTATATATTCTTTAATACAGTTACAAAACTCGGTTCGACGATCTGCCGGCGCTTCTTTCCCTTGAAGTGTTGCGCTGCAGCGCTACTGGAAATATCTTCAGCGCCCGCTAAATCTGACCGGAATTTTATAGTCACACATTATTTATAGAGCATTTTAATCAGATATGCGTTCAGATCCTCGTTGCATTTCTTAATCTGCTCCGGCGTCCACTTGTAGAACCCTTCGCCGCTCTTGAAGCCCATCTTGCCTTCATCCTTCATCTTTGTAAGAAGCGGTGACGGCTCGTGGCTGTCCTCAATGCTCTTCAGCACGTAATTATGAATGTTGTACGTCAGGTCGGTTCCTACCATGTCGGAATTCTCCAGAGGCGCAAGCTGAGGCAGGCGCAGTCCGAAGCTGTTCTTGATGGCTTTGTCCACGGTTGGCGCATCAGCGATTCCGTGCTCTACGATGGAGATAGCTTCTCTCCAGAGCGCATGCTGCAGACGGTTTGCGATAAATCCCGGTACATCCTTGTTGCAGAGACAGGGCTCCTTGCCGATATCCTTCATGAATTTCATTACAGTATCTGCTGTTTCATCACTGGTCGCATCAGTTCTCACTACCTCGACAAGAGGAATCAGGTGCCCCGGATTCCAGAAATGGGTGCCGACGAAGCGTTCCCTGTGCTTCAGGTTCTTGCTGATTTCAGAAGGACTCATCACAGAACTGTTGGTGCAGAAGATGCAGTCGGGTCTGCAGCGCTCCTCCAGTTTGGCGAAGGTTTCCTGCTTCAGCGTCATGTCCTCGAAAACCGCTTCGATTACCAGATCCGCATTCTTTACTGCGTCGCTGTCCAGATCTTCGGTGAAGTGAATCCTGGAAAGACGCTCGTCCAGCTCTGCTTCCGTGATGACTTCCGCCTCCACCAGCTGCTTCATGGTCTCGCGAATTCCGCCTTCCACATCCACCGGTCTGACATCATAAATCGTAATATTATGCTCCTTAACAGATGATGCGACAAAAGCAATGTTCTTGCCCATCAGGCCTCCGCCGCATACCAGTACATTTTTGATAGAACTCATGTTAACTTCCTTTCTGTTCCCATGTGTTATTTTTCCGTCCTCTCCCGGTCTGCTGTCGTCCCCGCGGTGTCCGCTCCGCACCGGGAATTGATTTCGATACTTGTATGTAGCATGAATCGTGCCAACAAAGCCTTCATTTAAATTTCAAGGTTTCATCACATATCGGGCATTTTTTGACGATGCAAAAAAGCGACATGTCGCAAATTAGCAACAAAAATGTTGCCGATTTGCGACATTCGCTGATGCCGGGAACCCCATTGAATTTTGCCTGAACATCTTCGGATTATCTTTTGTATAACCGCCCGGATCATTTTCTGTGAAGCTTCCGGTACAAAACGCTCCTGTGAATTCCCAGCCGTTCCGCTGTCCTGCCCACGGATCCGCCGCAGTCGGCCATAACCCGGTCGATGTACCGCCGTTCCGCAAATTCCACATATTCCTTCAGACTTCCGAATTCACGTTCCGGTTCACGCTTCTCCGCTGCGCCTTTCGGTTTGTCCGTAGGTTTTTCGCCGTATTCAGCCGTCGGAACCGGAGTGAAAAACAACTTGTTGTCCTGACTGATCACATAGATGCGCTCCACAACATTTCTCAGTTCCCGGATATTTCCGGGCCAGTAATAGTTCAGCATCGTTTCCTTTGTAACGTCTGCCAGAACCTTATCAGTTCCGTATTTATGGTTCATCTGATCCAGAAACATCTGAGCGATCGGAAGGATGTCCTCCTTTCTCTCCGCCAGAGGCGGAAGCTGAATCGTAAAGACACTGAGTCGGTAATACAGATCCTCGCGGAAGGTTCCCTCCGCAACCATCTTCTCCAGATCGCGGTTGGTCGCACAGATGACCCGGACATCCACATGGATGTTTTCAATCCCGCCGATACGGCGGATATCATGGCTTTCCAGCACGCGAAGCAGTTTCGCCTGAAGCGGCAGGGACATCTCTCCGATTTCATCCAGAAAAATAGTACCGCCGTCAGTCGCCTCGAACAGACCGATTTTGCCTCCGGATTTCGCTCCCGTAAAGGCTCCTGATTCATAGCCGAACAGTTCGCTCTCCAGCAGTGCCTCCGGCATGGCTGCACAATTGACACTGAGGTAGGACTTATTCGAACGATGGGATTTTTCATGAATCAGCTGGGAGATCACGTCTTTCCCCGTTCCGCTCTGCCCAAGGATGACGACGCTGCTGTCTGTGGGAGCTACCGCCTCAACCATTTTCAGCACATTCTTCATGATGGGGCTGTTGGCAATCACAACACGCTGATCCTTCAGCCGCATATAGTCCAGCTCGCGGCGGAGTCTGCTGTTCTCAGCCTTGTTGCTCTCGATAATGCTCGCCCATTCCTGATTGTGTTTGAGATTCATGTTATTCGTGACTACATACTCCAGTTTCCCATCGCTGTCAAATACAGGGACACTGTTGGAAAAAACATTGTCGTCGATGCGCCCCACTGCCGTTTTACCGGTCTGAATCGCCGCCTCTGTAGTGGAATATTCATACATCCCGTTCCTGACAAGCTCCCTGACATTCTTCCCCAGCATATCTTCAATTTTGGCATCCAGGCGCCGTTCAGCGACTTTATTGGCAAAAACTACGATTCCTTTGTCGTCGGTAATGAAAATCGACTCCTCGTAATAATCTCTGAGGATTTCAAGTATTCTATGATCGTCCATTTGTTCATCCTCCTTAAACGGGGCTGCCGTATCCTTCAGATATATTCACCGGCAAGCGAAGGTTCACTCGCTGATCCGCATCTCATTCAACCTCTTCATAATCTGCATCGTCCGGCGTTCTGGCTCCGTCCTTTTCATAAACTCCCATCGCGCCGCATCGCGGGCATTTCCCGTAATCATCTCCGAACTCCGGAATCATATCAATCGCATATTTAAATTTGATTCCGCATTCCGGACAGTGGTAATACATAAAACTCGGTCCCCAGGTCATAATTTCCTCCTGTTTCTTTCATTATCTGATTTACACTGGTATCTGATTCGCACTCTTCTCTGAATTAATGCATGCTCAGCTTAAATCATCGCCTGACTCACATCATTTCCCTGCTTCGAATCATTGCCTAAATCATTTCTAAAATATTATAGAGCAGTGATTTCAAATATTCAAGAACAACTCCCTCAATTTCAATCCCATTTCATCTGCAGATTCCTTCGCTCTATATTACCGGCAATAAGAAAATCATTTTATTCAATTCTGTATATTACAGTTCCTTATGTCAGTCATTCCTCTTTACCGTTTTACAGAATGGGCAAACGACACTATAATCAAGGCAAATAAAGGATTTAACAAAGTCGAGTATTGAATCGGGAGGTAATGGAAATGGTAGCAGGAGTTATCGGAGCACTAGTTGTATCTGGAGCATTCAGCTATGCAGTCAACAAAGTCGCTGCCCGCTAAACGGCAACAAAGAAAAATCACAGAACCGTTGTATTAAGCGAGACCGTCGCCTGATGCGACGGTCTCTTTTTTATACGATATTTCTGTGATATAATCAGGGCAGATCCATGCTCCCGGGATTCTGCTGTTTCCGAATCCATCTGCGGCGATGTTTCGTCTGTTCTGCCGCCGGAGTTCGCTGCATGACAGCGCCGGGCAGCAGAATGGCGCCGGGAATGAACAGGAGGTTCTTATGCGCAAAACTGACATTACACTGACGGAAAACGCCCGTGAAAAGATCCGTGAACTGGAGCGTCAGGGACTATATCCCCGACTGATTCTCACGAAATCAGGCTGTTGCAGTTACACCTTTGACATATACCCCGATAAACTCCGGGGCAGCGACGAACTCACCGATGTGGAGGACGTTCATTTTATCATTGCCCCGCAGGTCAGGGAATTCGCCCCGACGCTGAGAATCGACTACGGACGCAGGGGTATTCTGAAAAATTTTATCGTGAAAGCGAAATAGCACGTTTTGCCGGCGGTTCACACCACCAGTTCTGCACTGCTTCCGTCCTGCCTGCTCTTGTGAATCACAATCTGACGGTCGATTCTTTCCGCGAGTCCCTCCACATGAGATATGATTCCCACCAGACGATCGCTTTCTGCCAGGGACGCCAGTGCGTCAAGCGCCTGTGTCAGCGCTTCATCATCCAGCGTACCGAATCCCTCGTCCACATACATACTGTCCAGGCGAATTCCGCCGGCGCTGGCCTGGATTTCGTCGGAAAGGCCCAGCGCCAGTGACAGCGATGCCATGAAGGATTCCCCGCCGGACAGGGTTCGGACATCTCTCAGACTGTTATTGTAATGATCCAGCACATCAAGTTCCAGACCGGACTGACTGCGGTTCTGGTCTGCCTCCGTCCGCCTCCGCAGTTCATACTGCCCCCGCGTCATGCGCAGGAACCGGATGTTGGCCCGACCGATAATGCGGTCGAAATACGCCGACTGCACGTAAGTCTCCAGCATGAGCTTAGGTCTGCCGGACAGCGTCCCGGAAGCCGTGTCCGCCAAAGCTCCCACCACCTCAAGTTCTTCCTCCGTCTGTTTCAGAGTTTCTTTGTTCTCACAAAGTCTTTCCCGGACTCTCCGGTTGCCGGACACACGTGCATGAATCTCCTTCTGTGCTTCATTTATGGAACTCAGTGCTGTCTGAAGTTCAGCTTTTTCTGTATACAGCAGTTCCTCATCAGAAACCGGCATTTCACGGATCTGTTCCTTCAGCGTTCCGATTTCACCTTCCAGTCTTCTAAGATACCCCTGCGCCTGCTCTCTGGCCGCATCCGCGTCTTGCTTCGCCTTTTCCAGGCGTGTTCCTTCCTTCTCCAGTCTGCCGATTTCCTGTTCCGCATCCTTCTTTCCCGGAAATTCAAGCTGTCTCTGCAGCAAATCGATGCGGCTGCCGAGGGCCTCTTTCTGTGCAGACGCAGACGCAAGCTGCGAGGACTCATCCTCAATCTCCCGATCCCGATCCGCAATTTCCGTCTCAATTACCGGAATACGGCGCTCAACCTCCGTCTTCCGGCAGCTTCGGTTCTTCTCCTTCTCAATCTCCTCCTCCAACCGTGAAAGTTTTTTCATCGTCTGCCCCAGGCGGGAATCCACCCGATCCTTCAGCTGTTCTGAATCCCGGGACTCGAGATTCTCCGGTTCCCCGATGCGCATTTGCTCCTGCACTGTACCCTCTGTCTCCGAATACCAGAAGCTCATCTGCTCCGGTTCCGGACGATTTTCTCTTAAATCCGGTGAACCGAAATAGCTTCTGAACCTGTCCATCAGTTTCTTCTTCATTTCAGAAAGCGTACCGCCGATTTCACCTGCCCTGCCGCTGGCGGCCTCAAGTTTCTTTTGTGACCTCACCATCTCGCGGCGCAGGTGCTCCAGCAGCTCCTTATCCGGAGCACCGGCAGCTTTCCGCGCCGGTTTCGGATGCTCCACAGCACCACACACCGGGCAGGGAATCCCCTCCCTCAGCGTTTCCGCGAGAATCCCGGCCTGCTCGTCCAGATACGCTCGGTTCGCTTTCTGGTACGCATCCTCTGCATTCAGATTTTTCTTCCTGCAGGCTCTATACTCGTTCTGTGCGTCGCGATATTTCGCAGCGAGATCATCATGCTCCCGAAACTGCTTCAACAGCTGCTGCAGTTCTTCCATCTCTCTCTGCAGTTCCTTCTGCCCGTTCAGCTTCTGCTCTAGGCTGATACCCGCGTCCTTCAGTGCGGCGTTTTCCACCTTCAGGGACTCCAGTGTTTTCGCAGCCTCTGCCCGGGAAGATTTTTTTCTGATCAGTACCTGTTCCTTTTCTCTCGTCTCCGAAGACACGTTCTCCAGTTCCTCCTGCAGACGGTCGAGTTCCTCGTAGTGGCCGATTCCATTCCGGATAAGAGCCGCGCGTTCTCTCAAACGGCGCCCCCGCCGTTCCTCCTCAGCTGCTTTTATACACATCGCCTCCGCCTGTTCCGCGCTCACAGACGCCTTCGCGTACTCCGCCTCCTTCCGGATCAGATTCTGTTTCTTCTCCCGCAGTTCCGACGCCGTCTTCAGCGCACTTTCCACCGCCCGAAGTTTCTCCTCAGCCTTCCGCCGCTCTTCGCCCAGCTTCCCGTCTTCCTGCGCATCCTCTGACAAAAGACGATCCAACAGATCATCGACCTCCTCCGATGTCAATTTTCCTTCCCTGGCCCGTTCTGTTTCCGCGGAATGGACACTCTCTGCCGCACAGTAGATTTCACTGTAGTACTGTTCTGCTCCTCTGAGTTCGTCATGCAGACTGCGCCGAAGATCATTAGCATCTGCGCTGAGCCTCTTCTGCACTTTCTCATAGGGAGCTGTACCGAACAGATCGCGGAAAATCGCTCTGCGTTCATCCGTTGACGCCATCAGCACCTGACGAAAGTCTCCCTGTGCAATCATGGCGATTCGGGCAAACTGTCCGCGGTCCACGCCGATGATTTTCCTGATTTCCTCTTCTACTTCCCGATTTTTCGTCATCGGTGCACGTCCATCCGGCAGAATCAGTTCGACAGCCGCATCCTGCCTGGTCATCCCCTCACCCCGGACCTTTTTCCGCAGATAGGCCGGACTCCTGCGAATAGCATAGTGTTTTCCTTTACAAAGGAATTCCAGTTCCACATAGGTCTTCGTGTCCTCACGGGCATATTTGGACCGGAGCATTTCACGGCTTCTGTCCCCGCCGCTGGGAGCATCGTACAAAGCATAGGAAATTGCGTCGAAAATCGTGGTCTTTCCGGCGCCTGTTTCTCCGGTAATCAGATAAAGGCCGCCCGTTCCCAGCGCCGCAAGGTCAAGTTCCGTTTTCCCCGCATAAGGACCGAAGGCAGACATGGTGAGTTTCAGTGGTCTCATTGTTCTTCCTCCCAGACTTCTTCTATTATTCTTCCGGCGTACTGTTTCTGTCTCGTTGTCATCGGTTTTCCGTTCTGCATCTCAAACAGATCACCGAAGAGTTCCAGCGGAGTCTTCTGCTCCGTCTCTTCCGCTGCCTGCAGTTCATCAGATGCACGGGTTCTCTGATTATCATAGTCCAGACGCATCAGGTTCGGATATATGATCCTCATCCTGGCCACGGCCTCCAGTATTTCCTCCTCATTCGTCAGGGTAATGTGAACATAATCATCAGTCTCTGTATTCTCATAGTTCTGCTTCAGCGTCAGTTCATCATAGGTTCCGCGTATTTCGCGCATGTCGCGAAGCGGGGCAAGCGGCACCGCACGCCAGGAGAATTCTCCTTTGTCTCCCAATTCAGCAACCGTGACAGACTTCTCGTGTCCGGCCTCTGAGAAAGAGTATTTCAAAGGCGTTCCGCAATATCGAATCGTTTCGCGCTCCACATATTGCGGCCGGTGAATATGCCCCAGCGCCACGTAGTCGAAATCTCGGAAAACCGACGCATCCACGTTGTCCGCGCCGCCCACGGACCGCTCCTCTGAGTCAGACGTCTCTGCACCTGTGATGAACTGATGCGTAATAAGCACATTCCGCTTGCCGGGATCAATATGCATCTCCCGAATCGCCGCCCGAACCGCATCTGTATAAGAGACAACCGCATCAATCTCCTTCTGCTCCCGGTCCATGCTCCGAAGCACCGCTCTCATATGAACCGGCTTGATGAACGGGAGCATGTAAATCCGCACATCACCCCACTCATCCTGAAGGGTGACGGGCTTCACTGTTCCGTCATAGGTCGGTGCGATGTACAGTCCTTCGTTTTTCATGATATCCGAGCCAAACGCCAGACGTTCCGCTGAATCGTGATTCCCGCTTATCAGGAAAACCGGAAGCCGGCGATTCATCAGCGCAGAAAGAAAACTGTCGAGGAGTTTCACCGCCTCGACAGCCGGCAGCGGCTTGTCATATATGTCTCCGGCGATCAGGACAGCGTCGGGCGCTTCCTCGTCGATCACACGCAGTATTTCCTTCAGAATGTACTTCTGATCGTCTATCATGGAAAAACCGTTTACCTGTTTCCCAAGATGAAGATCGGATAAATGAATCAGTTTCATGTCGGTTCCTTCCTCAGCAGTGCCGATCGAACCAGCGCAGAAAATCAGCCCATACTTTATCTCTGTCCGTTTCGTTCAGAATCTCATGGCGATCTCCATCGTAGATGTGGCAGGTCAGGTCCTTCATGCCGTGATCCCGGAACATGCGGTAAACCTGAAGCACGCCGTCACCCATATCACCTACAGGATCATCCTCCCCGGAGGCGATGAGCACCGGAAGTTCAGCGGAAACCCTCTGCACGCTTTCCAGATTACAGGAACCGCTCACTGCATCAAAAAGTCCCAGATATCCGTTCAGAGTAAACAGAAAAGTGCATCTGGGATCGCTGTAATAATGACGCACGATTTCCGAATCCCCGGTCAGCCAGCTGTTCTCCGGATTTTCTCCGGTCAGGTCGAACTGACGGTACGGTCCCGCAAAGGTCATTTTCTGCAGCATCCGGCTCCGGAAGCGCCAGCCCCGTACCGCGGCCATGGCTTTCACGACCCGTCTGGCTTTCTTTGTATCCTTCCCCGGTACAAAACCTGTGCCGACGATCGCCGCTCCGGCCAGTCCGTCTCCGTGCTCCGCAATGTAGCACCGGAGTTCGTAAGATCCCATGCTGTGCCCTAGCATGAAATACGGAATTTCCGGATATTCTCCGCGAAGCAGTTCTCTGGCTCGGTGCATATCGCCAAGCAGGAGACTGCAGGGATCTTTTCCTATATATCCCCAATCCCCCGGAGTTTCCGCTGAAGCGCCGTGTCCCAGCTGGTCGTAACCCGCTGTGAGATAGCCATGCTCCGCCAGATACGCAGCGAACCCTTCATAGCGGTCGATAAACTCCTGCATACCGTGAGTAATCTGAACCACCGCTTTCACCGCGCCGCCGTCCGGAATCCATTTATATCCCCGCAATACAGTCTTTCCATCCGTTGACAGAAATTCAAACTTTTCCTTCATTTAGTCCTTCCTCCCGTGTCAGTCCGCCCATCCCCCGCTTTCTCACCGGCCGTTCACCGGGCGCTTCGCCGCCTGTTTCCGGACGCTCACAGTCCTTCCGGAACAGCCCCGCCCCGGCAGTCATGCCCTGTCGTCATGCCTGCCCGAAACGAAAGTCCGGCGGAAACCTCTGATGAGCAGACAATCGTTATTCTTATTATATGGCAGGATAATCCGGGGCGCAATGAAAAGATATTCTGCCAGAGACGCCTTTCCGCATAGCAGACCCGAAAGTCTCCTCAAAAAATATCTGAAAAACATTGCACAGGTTCTGAAAAAATGCGTGACAAACTTTTTCATCTGTGTTATACTAATCAAGTCGCATGATCCATTAGCTCAGCTGGGAGAGCGTCTGGGTGACAACCAGAAGGTCACTGGTTCAAGTCCAGTATGGGTCACCAGTCGAAAGAACCCCGTAACCGATGAATTCATCAGGTTGCAGGGTTCTTTTTCATTTTGTTTTCTCAATTTATCCGAACAGCGGGTTCCGAAGTGCTTCCACTGTTTTCTTCTGTTCCTTCTGACCGTATACGAATGTTCTGCGGCAATCCGTCCGAGACTCAGTGCGGCAGCGGCTGCCGCAGCTCCGCCAGGTACGCCTCGATGGGAAATCCCATGTACCCCGGCTCCCGGTCGCCCAGGTACTCGAACATTCCGGACATGAACCGCACCGCTTCACGGGTGCTGTCCTCCAGCGTTTTCCCGTTCATCAATCCGCCGGTCAGAACCGCAGAGAAGATATCCCCGGTTCCGGGGCAGCGCGTTCCCTTCAGTTCATAGGGTACGCGGAACACACTCCTGCTGCCGGCGTCATAACCGTAAACAAAGTACCGGTCCTCCGAAGGCACATGACAACTGGTCAGAATGACGGATCTTGCACCGAACTCTCTCAGTTTTCGCATCACACACCCGATTTCTCTGTGGCTCAGGGAATCATACTGCTCCGGGTCCTCTCCAGCCAGAAGCAACGCCTCTGTCAGATTCGGCGTAATCACATCCGAATTCCGGATCATTTCCCTCATGTTTTCCACAGTTTTTCCGGTCATTCCATTGTACAGCTTTCCTTCGTCCGCCATGATCGTATCAGCGATGACAAAGCGCAGCGTTTCTCTCTGATTTTCAATTAATTCCCGGATAATTCCGATCTGCTCAGGAGAATTGATAAATCCGATGCATACGGCGTCGAAACGGAAACCTAGTTTTTCCCATACATCCGCCGTTTTCTTCATGTATTCGCAGGTATCCAGAATCTCAAAGGTTCCAAAATCCAGCGTATTTGAAACGAGCGCCGTAGGCAGCAACGCGACGCTGAAGCCCATATGGGACAGCACTGGCTCCATCGCCGCCGTGGCGACCTTTCCCACGCCGGGCAGATCATTGACCAACAGAATATGTCTTTGTTCCGTCATAACTCCATCCTCACTCTGCGCAGAGCGTTCCTGCCAGATAATTGATAAACTGCTGCGCGGTGCGGCCGGAAAATCCGCCGTGACGGATCTCCCAGGCTTTTGCCTGTATCAGCAGTTCCTCTTCATCAATCTGAATCTGGGGATAGCGGCGCGCCAGTTCCTTCACGATAATCTCATATTCCTTCGGCGTCGGTGCGAAATATCCGATCTGGCAGCCGAACCGGTTCGCCAGAGACAGTTTTTCCTGAACAGTATCGTTACGGTGCATATCTTCCTTCGATTCATCGTAGCGGTCCTTCCATGTCTCGCGGATCAGATGCCGCCTGTTGGATGTGGCATAGATCAGCACATTTTCCGGATAGGGCTCCACTCCACCCTCAATGACCGCCTTCAGATATTTGTACTCCGTCTCAAACTCCTCAAAGGACAGATCGTCCATATATATGATGAACCGGTAATTCCGGTTGCGTATCTCCGTGACGATGCGCGACAGATCCTTGAACTGATGCTTGTATACCTCGATCATCCGCAGGCCGTCGGCATAGTAACGGTTCAGGATGGCTTTGATGCTGGTGGATTTTCCTGTTCCAGCGTCTCCGTACAACAAAACATTATTCGCCGCTCTTCCCTTCAGAAAGGCCTCTGTATTCTCCACAAGTCTCTGTTTCTGGATTTCGTACCCCACCAGATCCTCCAGCCTGACATCGCTGGTATTGGTAATCGGCAGCAGCAGTTCTCCCTCCGGATCCTCGTTCACGCGGAACGCCTTGTTCAGACCGAATTTTCCAACCCCGTAGCGTCGGTAAAAGTCTGTGACAACACGGTACAGTTCCTCCGGGTCGGAGGTCTGCTCGATGGCTTCGCTGAGCTCCTGCACCTTTTCGCTGACATTTCTGTTGAAAATCTGAGAACTCTTCACCACCGCCCGATAATTCTCAATGATGGAAAAGCACCGAATTCCCAGTTCCTTCTCCATCGCAGAGAAGTCGTAATCAAACAGCTGCTTGAAAACAGCGAAGTCGTTCTTGGCGAACTCATTGACAGAACCGTCGTTGGCTCCCACCTTTTCCGACACAAGAGTAAACGGTGTGACCGTCATCGCCAGAAGATAGGCCAGATAATTGTGCCACAGATTTTTGTTGAAGCCGTAACGTGTGGAGACCTCGAGGAGCCGGTTGATCTGCTCCAGGATCTCTGAAGTCAGCTCCTCTCTGGCGTATTCCCCTGCCTTAAACCGGCGGCAGATGTCCGCCAGCCGGAAGAGAATGCTGTCGCTTCCGATATTGCGGTAAATAATCAGTTTTGAAATAAGACTGTACATTTGCGTTTCCTGCCCTTCTCTACTTTATGTAACTGTAAACGTGACCGGGCTTCAGCCTGACGTTTTTGATGGCCGCAAGCTCTGAAACCGTCACCATCTCATAATCATTCTGCTTCAGATAGCGGCACAGCCCGTCAATGGATTTCGCTGTACTCGGCTGGATGTCATGCATCAGTACGATCGCTCCGTCCCGCTTGTTTTTCTTCACATACTTCATAAGATGCCGCCGGCTGCGATATTTCCAGTCCTGTGTATCAAGTGTCCAGAAGAGGTTGGGGCGCCCCATGATCTGCAGGATCTTCTTGTTGAACGCACCGTAGGGAGCCCTGCACAGAGCCGGCGTCTGTCCGGTAATTCTGTACACCTGTCGGTCGGTACGGTGAAACTCCCTGTAAATTTTTCTCCTGCTCTTTCCCACCAAAAACGCATGATCATAACTGTGGTTTCCGATCTCGCAGCCGAGTGCCCGCTCGCTTCGCAGAAGTTCTGCCGTGCTTTTGTTTATGCGGTTTCCCAGGACAAAGAATGTCGCTCTGCTTTCATTCTTCTCCAGCGCTTTCAGCACCTTCGGCGTCGTCATCCGGCTCGGGCCGTCGTCAAAAGTCAATGCGATATGCTTTTTCCTGTAATTATAGAGCACCGTTCCATTTTGGCGGATGTACGCTTTTTCCCCCTTATACCGGATCTCGTACCAGTGCTCCGACGCCGCTCCAACCTTCGCATGCCCGCCGTATTTTAAAGTTCCCAGCTGCCTGCAGTTCTGAGTATCCGATGACGCTCTGTCATAGACCGGAGCCTCCTTTTCCATGACTGCTGCAGCTTTGTGATCGCCAACGGCACGAAAAATCTCCGCAGGCTGTTCCGCCTGCTTCGCTCCAACCTCTGAAACTCCCGCAGCCATAACGCAGCTGACAGCCACCATGCAGAGCAGTTCCCGAAGAAGATACCGCTCCGCCCACTGCCGGTGTTCCGTGAGGAATGTGCAGCACACTGTCCATGCTCTCCGGCACTTTACTTTAAAATCTCTCCAATATCGGCATCCTGCGGCGGATGCACGCCGCAGTTGCCGTTCCAGTTCACTTTCTCCCATCGATACCTCCGCCTCTATTATAGCAAAAGGACGCCCTTCTGTCTTGAAGAACCGCGTCCTTTTTTTGATATTGCCCGATTAATAATTTTCTGATAGATCACGCTTTTCGGGATGCCTGCGCCGCAGGCATCCCGAATCCGGATTTTGTCACAGGTTTCTCAGGACGGAAACACCTCAGGCCTCCGGAAGCTCCGCAGCTCCGGAATGATGCGGCAGGGAATCCGTCGATCTCTCCTTCAGCGCATAAGCCAGATTGATCGCATGATCCGCACAGCGTTCCAGATCTGTAACCAGATCGCAGAACACAACCCCGGCCATTGGATCGCAGGAGGAAGTCATCAGACGCTGAACGTGATTATTGACCAGCGTTGTCTCCTTCTCGTCCACTTTGCTTTCAAGTCTTTCGATTTCATCCAACCCGCTGTAATCCTCTGATTCAAAGGCGTCCAAAGACAGATCCACTTCCCTCAGCGTATCATCCGCCATCTCCCAAAGTTCATCGATCGCCGCCTGAGACATACAGGAATGCCGCCCCAGCATTGACTCCGCGTATTCGACGACATTCTCCGCATGGTCAGACAGTCTTTCGATATCCGTAACTGCGATGGTCAGCATCGATACACGATGCATATTCTCCTTATCCAGATCGAAGGCCCGAAGCTCCGCGATCGCATCCGCAATGGTCTTGTTCAGGATATTGACGCTCTCTTCCCTGGCGCGGACAGACTCCGCCATCTCCGTCGTATAGTTGAAGAAACACGTCAGAGAATTGCGCAGATTCTTCGCCGCGATTCTACCCATACGGGTGACCTCCCGGTGCGCCTGATCTACGGCCATGCTCTGAGGCACAGACTTGATATTCGTCATATATTGCAGCCGTCGTTCCTCAAGCTGCTCGCTCTCCTCCGGCAGGATCCGGATAATTTTCTCCACCAGTTTGATGATCTGACCGGTGAACGGCAGTTCAATCAGAACCGCGATAATCGCAAACGCCGTATGCGTGTTGGCAATCTGCCGTCCGATATCTCCCGGTGACAGACTGCGGATGAAATCCAGAATCCCCGGAAACAGGTTGATCAATGTAATCAGAATGACCGCGCGGATGACGTTAAATGTGAGATTCAGCAGCGCCGTGCGTTTTCCGTTGCGATTGGTGGTCAGCGACGCCAGAATGTTCGGCGTGACGGAGCCGATCGCCGCTCCGATGATCAGATAGACTGCAGTATCGTAATACAGAAGGCCCTGAACCGCGAAGGTCTGAAAGATAACGGTTGATGAGGATGAGCTCTGCAGCAGCGCGGTAAACCCGATTCCGAAAATCAGCGCTATCACAGGATTACTCATGTTCGCGATGAATTTAATAAACTGCGGACTTTCCGCGAGAGGCGCGATCGCCTCTTTCATGATGGAAATGCCGAGGAACAGCATTCCGAATCCCATGGTGATCTCACCGATGTGTTTCACCAGACTTTTCTTGATGAACAGATACATCACCGCTCCGAAAAAGACGAGAAGCGGTGCGTAGGCGCCGATATTGAAGGCGGTGATCTGTGCCGTGACAGTCGTACCGATATTCGCCCCCATGATGACGCCGATAGCCTGCGCCAGATTCATCATTCCCGCATTTACAAAGCCTATGACCATCACATCAGTCGCCGAAGAACTCTGAATCAGCATGGTCATACCGAGACCGATAAAAACAGCAATATACTTGTTTGCGGTTGCCTTCTCCAGAATACTCTGGAGATTATCCCCACATGCGTTTCGCAGACCCGACGACATGATCGTCATGCCGAACAGAAACAGTCCGACGCCGCCGAGAAGCGAAAAAAACTCTAACATTGTCATGAATATATCCTCCAACAAAAAGCAGACATTATCTATCATATACCATTTTTCGGAAAATAGCACTACTATTTGAAAAATTATTTCCGAATCTGCAGCATCTGCCGAAAAGCCGAAGCAGTCCGTCGGCAGCCCATCAGCAGTTTATCAGAGATATTCCTCCAGAGCTTCCTGATCCAGGATCACCAGATCCCGTCCGTCGATTTTCAAGATCCCCTCTCTGACCATGTTTCCAAGTTCACGGGAAAGTGCCGGCCGGCTGACTGTAAGGTAATCCGCCATCTCCTCCCGCGGCATGACGCGAATCCGGTTCCCCGCCTTCTGAAGGTCAACCAGAAGCCGCGCAATTTTACCGCGGATTCCTGGAGATCCCACCACGCGGAGCCGTCTGTTCATCTGATATGCCTTCCTGGCCACCACACTGAGGAGATTTCCCTGCAGTCTCTGCGCCATCCGGTCATGCGCCGCGTTCCCGGTCATACGAAAAGGTTCCAGACTGATTGACAGAACTCTGCTGTCCTTCAGCGCCTCTACATACATATCATAATGGGTCAGGCCGATAAACGGATATATTTCTCCGAAGAGATCTCCCGGCTCATCGATTTTCGTAAGGATCATTCTCTTCCCGCTTACTGTATCCTTGGCGACCAGCAGCGCGCCGCTGATCAGCATCCGGATCCGATCCGGCGCATCCTCCTCCGCAAAGATAAATTCGCCCTGCTCGTACTTCCGAAGCGTACCGCTGTTTCTCACAAGCTCCCGGATTTCCTCCGCATCGCATCCCCGGAACAGAACGGATTCCGTCAGGATGTCTATAACTTCATTTGTTGTCATCTCATTCTTCCTTCAGCTGATTATCCTGTCTGCGAATCTTCTGTGTCGTCGTACGCACGAAATCCTCTTCACGCACAAACACATCACGAATCCTTTTGTACACGGCCAGTCCCTGGTTCAGTTCCCGGATCAGTTTTTTCATAAACGACTGCAGTTCCTCCCTGTCCGGCTCATGACCCAGCGCCTCTGTCACCGCATCCATATCCGGCAGAATCTGAACTCCCACGCTTTCCTCTCCTTCATTCTGGTACGGAAATACCATGGAATCCGCGATATAAGGGCTTTTGTTGATATATTCCTCGATCTCCTCAGGATAGACGTTTTCTCCCGTCTTTGTGACGATAATGTTCTTGCTTCTGCCGGTGAGATAAATCCATCCGTCCCCGTCGATGAAGCCCAGATCGCCGGTGTGCAGCCAGCCGTCCGCATCGATGGACTCTGCTGTTTCCTCAGGCATGTTATAATAACCCATCATAACATTGGGCCCGCGGAACAGAATCTCGCCGATCCCGTCCTCATCCTGATTGATCACGCGAGTCTCCCCTCTGCTGACCGTTACTCCAACGGAACCCGCCTTTCTGTACCGCTCCGCAGGCGCGCTCATAGGCGTTCCTGAAACCAGTGGCGTACACTCCGTCATGCCATAGCCCTGGAGCACCGTGATGCCGAAGTCCTCGAAGGCGCGGTAAATATTCGGCGACAGCGCCGCAGCTCCGGTAATCACCAGACGGAGCTTACCGCCCATCTGATCGATCACCTGCCGGAAAATCCTGCGGCTGACGTTGATTCCCACAGACCTCAGTCCCCGATTGACCTTCATCAGGTTGCGGAAAGCCTTCTCTTTGCCTCCGTCGCGAACCGCCTTTTCAATCCGTCCGTAAATCATTTCCAGTACCCTGGGGACCACGATGATGACCGTATTCTGCGCCTCTTTCATATTTTTTGTGATATACTTAAAACCTTCGCAGAACGCAGTGCTGGCGCCGCGGTACAGAACCAGGAGCATTCCCAGCGTGCACTCATAGGTGTGGTGAATCGGCAGGATGGACAGTGTCTTGTCTGTCTCCGGGATCTGCGCGATGCGACAGACATCCATAATATTTGCGGTGATATTCCTGTGACAAAGCATGACTCCCTTGGGATTTCCCGTCGTTCCCGACGTAAACAGAATCACGGCCAGCGCGTCGGGGTCAACCTCCTTCTCCAGGAATCCGATATCGCCGTTGTTCAGAAGTTCCTCTCCTCCTGCGACCAGATCCCGCCAAGTGTATACTGCAGCGTCCGGTACAAGGATGCGGTACTCGGCCGCGTCCCTGATGCCGGTAACCGGCGGCGTGTCAGGCGAAGTCCGATCCCCGTAAAATTCCATGACGATAAGATTGCGGATCTCCGCGATGCCGCGCAGTTTCGCACATTCCTTCGCAGTGCAGAAAATCGTGTCGCAGTCCGCCGCGAGCAGAAGATTCCGGATCTCCGGCCCGGACAGTTCTTTGTCCACCGGAACGATGATCCCCGTTCCGTTGACCACCGCCAGATAAGTGACGATCCATTCGTAGCAGCCCTGTCCCATGACAGCGATCTTCTTTCCGGACATTCCCATCTTCACCAGCGCAGTGCCCAAAGCATTGATGTCATGCTGCAGCAGCTCGTAATCCACAGGCTCATAGGGCGCACCCTTCTTCTCCTTGATCCAGAATGCCGGATTCTTTCCGTAGAGTCCTACGCTTCCTGCAAGCATATCCTTGAGAGTGGTAATTTCACGGATATCAGTATACCAGTACTTATCCACATTCTTCTTTTTCATTCGTTTTCCTCTTTACTTCACACTTTCTCCGCGGGTTCCGGCTCTGAGCGCACCTTTGTCGCAGCGGTTTCCCCAGGAATCTATCAGCACATCGTCCCGATAGACACAGATGATTTCGCAGTTGTTGGGGCAGCGTCCGCAGCTCACCTCACGGGTGCGGAACTCCATATCCTCAACAGCGAAATCGAATTTTTTCCGTGCGCGTGCTCTGCGTCCCAGAATCGCAATGCCGATTGCGCCCATCAGAGGTCCGTTCTCATCCACAATCACCTTTGTTCCAAGCTGCTGTTCAAAGAAATGCACCACGCCCTCGTTGCGGCTCACGCCGCCCTGAAATACCACCGGTGAGACGATTTTCTTACCCTTTCCCACGTTGTTCAGATAATTATTGACGACAGCGCGGCAAAGCCCCGCGATAATGTCCTGACGCGTGTGACCCATCTGGATCTTATGAACGAGATCTGATTCCGCGAACACTGTACATCTTGCCGCAAGCTGTGTAGGAGACTGGGACTGCAGTGCGATTTTACCGAACTCTTCAACCTCCACGCCCAGACGCTTCGCCTGGCTGGACAGGAATGCGCCGGTTCCGGCTGCGCACAGAGTATTCATGGCGTAATCGACCACGACGCCGTTATCCACCAGAATGATTTTGGAATCCTGTCCTCCGATTTCCAGAATCGTCCGGACGTCCGGGTAGAAATTCAGCGTTCCGACAGCATGAGCTGTAATTTCATTCTTTACGATCGTTGCGCCCACCATGACGCCGATCAGTTTTCGGGCGCTCCCGGTGGTTCCCGTCGATACGATTTCATACTCGTCTTTATCAAACTGTTTCTCCAGCTCCGCGAGCAGCTTCTTGACCGCTCCCATGGGATTCCCCTCCGTCCAGAGATACTCCTTCGCCAGGATGTTGCTGTCGTCGTCCAGCACCACTCCCTTGGTTGAGATCGAGCCGATGTCGATTCCCAGATATGCCTTCTTCATTATATTGCTGCCCTCCTCATTCTTAACATGTCGTTAAACGCCTCTACTCTTGTCTGCAGACCGGTGTCACTGGTCTGGGAATCGTAGGTCAGATACAGAATCGGTATTTTGTAATCCCTGCTGATATTCTCCAGAACCGGCATGATATCGATCTCCGGAGTGCATCCCGCGCTTTTCACATGAATCAGTCCGTCGAATCCGTTTTCCGCGTAATTCTTGGCGCACCAGATATTCGCCGTCGAGGTGGGTCCCATCTCGAATCGGCTGTATTCAGAAATCTGCACGCCCAGGTTCTTCTGGCCTTTATAGTGGAGATTTCGGTTCGTAGGATTCATCCAGCGATGAACCTCTACGCCCATATCAGCCAGCATCTGCTCAAGACCCAGATTGGAGAAATCATCCATAACCGTAAAATATTCGCCGATGACGCCGACCCGGATGGGATGATCCGGTTTGTCCAGACGGATTTCACGGAACGCGTTTCTGGTCTTGCGGTACTGACGTTCAATATCCTTTCGTCCGTTAACCATATCCATCGCCATCAGAAAATCTTCATATGCCTTCCTGTATTCTCCCTTATTGACCTCAAATCCGCAGTTTCTGTAATACAGCGCCTCTATCTCATCAATGTATTCCAGCATCTTCAGTCCGATAAGCGCCGCCTTGGTGAAGCGGGAAAGGCTGATCTTCGGGTTCAGACGGCGGATCGCTTTATAGTAGTCCTTCACGTTTCCCGTCGTATAACTAGCCAGATTGATCATTTCAAACTCATATCCCAGATCTCGCAGAATCTGCTCCTGCAGTTCTCCGTAATAGCCCAGACGGCACAGTCCCATCGTCATAATAAGTGTATCCGCCCCAGCCTCCAGTGCGTCGATCATGCTTCCGAGAGTACTCTTAAACGGCGCGCAGACATAGTCCGGGCTGTATTTTGTGCCCACATCCAGAGTACGCCGGGTCATCTTCGGCTGCTCGATGTAGTTGAGATCCATCCCTTTCTCTATGAAGAATTTCACAATGCAGTTGTAATTCGCGATGATCGGAAACGCGATGTTCCGCTTGCCTGCATCCATTTACAGTTCCCCCCTTTGCAGCTTCAGTACGTCCGTAAAGCTCTCGAGTCTCGTTTCCAGTCCGGCCATCCCCTCCTGAGTATCCAACACGATGGTCTGAATCGGCAGACCCCGGAATTTCCGTATGATCATCTCATTGACCATGGAATCCGGCCCACAGGGATAGGCGCTGAGGAGTATGACTCCATCGATTTTGTTCCGCCGGATCTGAATGCTTCCCATCAGCTCGCGGCTCATCTCCCATTTTATCGTCGGGGAGATTCTGGCGCTCTGGCGGATCGCCTCCTTCCGGTCAATTCGGTCCGCGATAATCGGAGTGACTCCCATCTCTTCCAGCATCCGGATTACCGGTTTCCCGACATATTCATCCTCGGTGATATAGCTGTGCCCGGCAACCATGATTTTAATCTGATCCGTTCGCAGTTTTCGCTCCTCCTCCCGAACCTTACGTTTCCAGTCGTCGTTTTCAAACCGTTTCGCCGCTTTGTATGCGTTTTTCCCTTCTTTTCTGCTGAAGCCCATCGCTTCCGCCATGGCAATCATGGCCTTTTCCTCGCCCGTCTTTTTGACCACATCGATGTCATACGCCAGAAATTTCTGTCCGCTGCCGCGGAACACGTTGCCGGTCATATCATAGAGGGCCTCGAACTTGGTACACATGAAACGACGGATTCCGAAATTACTGATCCTCGGAATCAGAATATAATCACATTTTCCTATCAGCGCATCCACATGTCCCATATAAATCTTTGTGGACAGGCAGGTTTCATCGATAGAGCGTTCAATTCCTCTGTCGATGATCGCCTTGTTGGTTCTGGGGCTGGTGACGCACTGGACGCCCAGTTCGCTGAAAAAAGACTTCCACAGAATCTCATACCGGTGATACAGCAGGGCTCTCGGCAGCCCTACTGTAATTTCCCTGTCTTCCCTTGCAAATATGCTGATTTTTTTACTCATTGACTAAACCTGCCACCTTAAATCCATGCCGCTACCTCGTCGATCTTTTCCATATCCTCCGCGTGTTCTCCGACCTCGCCCGGAGCGTTTACGCCGCCGCAGACCAGCACTTTGGGATCGGTAAATCCCGCCACTCCGAACGTCGCCGCGGTCTCTTCCAGATATTTTGTATAAACGTCCGCGGGACCTGCTCCGCAGGGGCTGACCAGCGCCAGTTTCTTCCCTGTCTTTGTCGCATTAGAGGCATTCTCTCTGTCGGGAGCGAAAAAGCTGTACAGACGGTCGATAAAGAGCATGGCCGGTCCGCTGAGCCGCCCGAAGTAAATCGGCGAAACGAGAACAAGCGCGTCACACTCGTCCAGTTCAGGAATCAATTCTCCCATCACGTCCTTCTGCACGCAGAACGGAGTCTCCTTTCCCTTACATACATTGCAGGCAAGACATGGGGATACAGGCGTTTCCCGGAAAACCACCGTCCGGATCTCCGCGTCCTTCGCCTTCTCTGCCAGTCTGGCCGCAATAACATCTGAATTTCCGCCCTTCCTCGGGCTCACATTTACAATGACAACCTTCTTCATCATTTACCTCCTTGTCACATCATTCCGACAAACAATCGAATCGTCTATAATCTCCAGCGTGTCCCGCTTCACCCGACAGGGCAGATACAGAACTTCCACGCCGGCTCTGACGGCTTTCCTCAGGGTCTCACCAAACGCAGGGTGCGTCGTCATGTTGGGTCTTACCTCGATAATTCCCTCCATCTGTATCACAAAGGCCAGTACGGCGCGGTATCCCTCACCAACCGCCTTCATCAGTTCATGCAGATGCTTCACTCCCCGCTGCGTCGGTGCATCCGGGAAATACCCGATTCCGTCGACCTCCAGCGTGCAGCCCTTGACTTCCATCAGATACGGCACGCCCTCCCGCTCCATGTAAAAATCCATGCGGGAATTCCCATAGGAATACTCCGGGCGGATCGCACTGAAGCCCGCTCGACTCAGCCATTCCTGCACGACCCTGTTCGGTGCCTGGCTGTCGATATTCACAAGTCCCAGCCCTTCTTTGTACACCGCAATCAGATCCCATGCCGTTTTCCGGTTCGGATTTTCCGCCTCCGCCAGAATCACAGGTGCCCCCGGTAGCAGAAGTTCCCGGCATCGCCCGGTATTCTTCACATGCACGGTCTGCGGCGTTCCGTCGATTTCCACGTGAGCCACAAAACGGTTCGGCCGGTCTATGAATTTTCCTTCCACCGTGTTTTTATACTGCATTGGCGTTGAATACCTCCGTTTCAGTTATTGTAACACATAGCCGACAAAAAATCATCCGCACAATTGTGATTGCTTTTCTGTCTCTCAATTTCTTCCACCCTGACCGCATTTATGCTATAATCGATGTATGCTTGATATATGTTCATTAAGTCCCCGTTGGGTTTAACGGGGACTAACGGTATTTTTCGGCAGCACCTTTGTGTACAATCTATTCGCAAGGTGCGCCGCCACACATTAAGTCAACCCACTCTATACCAGAAAGTCAAAACTTATTTCACACACCAGACAGGAGGACATCATGCTGAAACAAAATGAACATGCAAAAAAATCCGCCACATGGTTTGGACTGAACACGCCGGGTGCGGAAATCGCAGACGTTGACGCCGTTATTTTCGGAATTCCCTATGACGGCGGCGTCAGCTACAGAGGCGGAGCGGCCCAGGCGCCGGATCTGCTGAGGGCCAACACTGATCATGCTACACCCTGTACGGAACGGCTCGGTTTCTACCGGGATTTCAGAGTTCTGGATGCAGGCAACTTCGATGGAACCGATCGGGATGAAATTTTCGCGGAAGTACAGGAATATGTTGAAACCCTTGTACGCAACGACGTGAGATTCACAATGATCGGGGGCGACCATTCCGTCACAATTCCGGTTGAACGCGGAATCAATGCAGCGCTTGATGAGCCCTTTGGCATTATCCATATCGATGCGCATATGGATCTCAGTTACGAACTGGAGGGAGATCCTCTTTCCCACGGTTCTACCGAGCAACGCGCACTGGAAATGTCCAATATCACGTCTGAAAAGAACCTGTACTTCATCGGAATCCGTTCAATTGAACCCGATGAATTTGAATTTCACATCGGCAGAAATCTTCAGATCAAGACCTCTTGGGACTGCTACAAAGAGGGAATCGAGGCGGTCGCTGACGACTGCATCACGAAGATGCGGAATTTCAGCAAGGTTTATCTGACCTTCGACATCGATGCGCTGGACCCGGCGTATGCAGCGGGCACCGGAACTCCTCAGTTCGGAGGGATGACCTCGCGCATGGCGATGACTCTGCTGCAGAGGCTGTTTGCCGGACTGAACATCATCGGATTCGACATCGTAGAAATCGCGCCTCCTCTAGATGATTCGCTCGCGTCTATGTACGCCGGGCGCAAGCTGCTGACAGAAGGCTGGGGCGCCTGGGCTGACAGCCTCGGCAAGCTCGTCCGGTTCTGAAGTCCCGGACGATGCGCAGTCAGAACTCATCAGATCCCGGGGACTTAATGGGCAGACGCCGGTTAGAAACGTGCGCCGCCGAGCGCACCACCACTATAAAAGGAGCAGTTCAATCTGAACCGCCCCTTTTCTGTGCTTTAATTTCAACAGTCCCACACGATCATCACGCCGTCTCGAAATCCCTCTTCATCGCCGCGATTCTGCCTTCGTCACTGAAGATTTTCGCGATCTGCAGAGCGATGAGTTCGGCACCCTTCACCAGGCATTCATGAGCCGCATCCGTCTTAACGAGCTCGGCGAACTCTCTGGTATGGATCGCCACACCTCTGGGTGCAAGCTGCAGGCACGGGTGGAAGGTAGGGCAGACGTAACTGACGTTTCCGGCATCGGCGGAGCCGAAAACAGCGTCATAATCTCCGTTATCCGGAATATCCAGTTCATCGAAGATCTCCCTCAGCGCATCCAGTCCCGTGGGATTCGGCTTCAGATCCTGATAGGTCGCCGCCGTGGAGTACGTATCCCAGGTCGCACCTGTCGCAAGGCATCCGGCCTTGACGCAGTTGACGACCTTGTCATTCACTTCCTCCATATAACGATAGTCCAGCGCCCGGACATACAGCTCTGCCGTAACCTTCTCCGGAACGATGTTCGGAGCTTCTCCGCCGTCGCGGATGATTCCGTGAATCCGGACATCCGGCGTAACGTGCTGCCTCAGCATATCAATTCCGTGGAACATCAGCTGAGCCGCATTGAAGGCGTTGATTCCCTCCCAGGGAGACGCCGACGCATGCGCCGCCTTCCCGTGGAAGGTGTACATATCGCTGCGAAGCGCCAGCAGTCTGGGCGTTACCAGATTCTGATCATACAGATGCACCATGATCGCCATATCATAACCATCAAACACGCCGTCCTTCACCATCTTGCACTTGGCGCCGTCAGTCTCCTCCGCCGGCGTTCCGATGATATGGATATCCGTGTCCAGCTCGTCCTGAATATCCTTTGTCGCAATCGCTGCAAGACAGCTGATAGCTCCGCTGAGGCAATGCCCACAGGCATGTCCCACCTCCGGCAAAGCGTCGTACTCCGCCATAATCGCAACCTTATATCTATGGCCGTTGTTTCCTGCTACTCCCCGAAACGCGGTCTCAAGTTCATCAAAGGGATATTCCACCTCATATCCCTTTTCCCGCAGCAGTTCGACGATTTTCCGCGAGGTCTGAAATTCTTCACCGGAAAGCTCCGGATGATCAGCGATATCGTCATTCAGCGCGGACAGTTCCTCCCGCCCCGCTTCCACAGCCTGTATGATTCTTTCTTTCAATACTTCGTAATCCATATAACTTCCTTCCCTGCAGGCCCCTGCTGCGATACACCCTGTATCCGGTTCCTGCTCTTCAAAACATCAGACCCGGCCTCTGCTTCATTTCTAAAATCTCAGCCGGCCGCCGGTACCTGTCAGGCGGCACCGGTCGCCGAACTGCGCCTTCATCATACAGATCGCCTCCAGACCTGTACAGTGCAGAGGCACGACAATCTGCGGCTCCTCCTCCGTCAGACGGTCGATAATCTTCTGACGCATCCCACAGGAGGCTCCGATTAAATGCATCCCGGCGACCACCGCATACAGCGGCTCTCCGGGGAACAAAGCCTTCGCGCGGCATATTGCGGCGATGATACCTTTGTGACTGCATCCGGAGAAAAGAACGATGCCCTTCCCCGGTTCCCGAATCGCCAGGAACTGCTCATGAGACATAGTGTCCGGAATCAGTTCCCTGCCAGTCCGGGATTTCCCGGCAGAACCCGCCGACATTTCTCCTGCAGATTCCGGCGTCAGTTCCCCGGTAAGTCCCGGATCCGCTCCGGTCCGCAGCCGATAGAAACGCTCCGGAGGCTGAAACTCCGGCAGTTCCGGAATGGTTCCGGAAACCACGACATCTCTGCCGATCCATTCCGGGCCGTCCGTCCGGATCACCCTGTCGCCGCAAACCTCAAGCACTTCGGGATCCCAGAGAATTCCGCACTCATAATCGTCGATTTTTCCCTTTGTTTCCCCGAAGGTCGCGCCGAACGCGTCCCTGTGAAGATAGATATCCGCCTTCCGGTTCTGTCTGCAGAATTCAGGCATTCCGCCTGTATGGTCGAAATGTCCGTGACTGATAACGCAGATATCCGCCTCCGACAGATCCACTCCCTTCTGCCTTGCATTCGCGAACATAAGCTCGGACGCACCGGTATCGAACAGGATTTTATGATCCTCCGTCTCGATATACATCGCAAGTCCGAACTCTCCTCTGCACCGAAAATCCTTCACATAATTCTCAGCAAGTACTGTTACATTAATCATGATACGGAATAAAGCCGCCCCTCCGGCCGTCGACGATTTCGGTGCCTCTGGCAGCGATTCCGCCGTTCACAAAGACATAGTCGATTCCCGCGGGCGGGAGACCTCCGTCGGTAAAGGTCGCTTTGTCGATAATCGTTTCCGGATCGAACACGGTCAGATCCGCGTCAGCGCCCTCTTCGACCCGGCCTTTGTTCTTGAGTCCAAGACGCTCCGCCGGTGTGAAACTGATCTTGCGCAGTGCGTCGATCAGTGACAGGGCGTGCTCCTGACGGACGTATTTCCCCAGAACCCGGGGGAATGTCCCTGCGGCCCGCGGATGTCCCGCTCCCTGATTGATAATGGCGTCGCTGGCGATCATTCCATAGGAATCCGCCACCGCCTGCCTGATTTCCTCCTCATTCATCACAAAGGCAACCGCGAGCATGTCCGGATAATTTTCCCGGGCGTCCTCGAACATTTCCTTTGTACACCGCTGATACAGGTACGGCTCCTCTGTCAGAAGGATGCTGTCGTAGCTTCTGTGCCAGGCCTCCAGGCAGCCGTCCTCGAAGACCGACGAGCCCATATGCGTCGAAAAAGCGTCATAAGGATAGGTATCATAGTTCAGCCGCGGATTGCGGTCCATCGCCTCGTGAATGAGATTCAGCGCATCGGTCATCTGCCCCATGGCCGCACAGCTGGAGAGATGGGAAATCTGGAATTTACTGCAGATCGCATCTGTAACCTGAATCATCTCTCCGATGGCGTCCAGAGCCTTATCATTGTCTGACCTGTAATGAGCCGCAATAAGATGCCCCGGATTTTCTGTCACCTCTGCGGCGTACAGAATCTCATCCGTCGTCATGCCGGGGTCGTATTCAATGCCGAAGGAAATTCCGATCGCGCCTTCCTCCAGCTCCGACGCCAGCATTTCGCGAATCCGGTTCCGCTCCTCCCGCGTCGCCGCCGCATAACGTTCCGTGCCCAGCCGGTAGCGGCACTGGTTGTATCCGGCCAGCATCTGGTAATTGACCGGAGAACCGCCGAGTTTCTGAATTCCGGCTTTGAATTCCTTCAGTGTCTGGTGCTGAATACCGCAGTTTCCTCCCACTGCCGTTGTGACGCCCATCCGGAGCATCATATCTGCGATACAGTAGTTCAGTCCCTCACCGGCAAAATCCTCCTCATGCATATGAATATCAATGAAACCCGGAGAAACGACACGTCCGGAGACGTCAATCACCTGCACCGCCTTCGGCTCTCCCTCTGTAATAATGTCAATTTTTCCGTCCCTGATTCCGATATTGCCGCTTTTCATTTCTCCTGCGCGGAAATCCGGATAGCGGCCGTTCACCAGTAAAATATCAAGCATTTCAGTCTCCTTACCTCAGTTCTGTTTTTTCCTGTACTGCCTGTACAGGAGCGCTTCGCGCGCTGCCGTATAAAGCGCCATAACGATGATGAAAACAGGCGGCAGCATGGTACTCTGTTTCAGGAACAGACAGACGACGCCCACGCCGAGGGTAACAAAACACAAAGTCAGAATTTTGTTCCCGAAGAGCCTGCAGAACATCACCATCTCCTTCTCCGGAATGTTCTCCCGGACAGAAGCCGTCAGCAGTCTGGTATTTCCCCGCTGAATCTGTGACCCAAGGAGAAACAGCTGTATCCCGATAAAAATCATCAGTCCGCCGAATATCGTCATTTTCCGTCCTCTTTGTCTCTTTCTCCGCGCCTGTCAGGCTGACTGCCGCGACCGTCGTTCTTTCCGCGCCCGGCGTTCATCCCGTGCTCTCCTGTTCCTTCACCTCTTATGTTCTCTCTGCCGGCGGCGAATCCCGGAAAGGTAACGCCAAGTACGTAAACAACAGAAAGAGGCAGGGATACCGTAAGGCACAGTCCCAGCCAGGTGACATAATGCATGGCAAACATATTGATCAGCATAGTGACAGCCGCCGCCATCAGCAATACGTGCTTATTAAAATTCCGCACCAGCGTGACGAAGAAAATCACCATCGCGGCGACGGAGCACGCAAGTAATATCAAAATATAAAACATTTCTTCCTTATAAAAAAGGCAGGGCCGCTGTGTCTTCCACGGAGTGCCTGCTGTATCGGTCAGCGGCACAGCAGCCTCTGCTCTCTTTGACAATAGGTTAATCGGTTTTCGGCGGCCGGCTTTTGCCGGTCAGTTCATCGCTGTTTCCGGATTTAGAACGGTCCCAGGTTGATCGCCTGCGCAATGATGACAAAGACCAGTCCAAGCAGGTATTCCAGTCCGATCAGCGGCAGAATCCACTTCGCCCACTTGGCCCATGGAATCTTGGCCAGCGCCAGTCCCGCCATAAAGTATCCGGAGGTCGGCGTAAAGATGTTGGAAATTCCGTCGCCCAGCTGGAACGCGATACATGCGACCTGACGGTTTACTCCGACCAGATCGCCCAGAGGTGCCATGATCGGCATGGAGACCATAGCCTGTCCGGAGCCGGAAGGAACCAGATAGTTCAGCAGGCACTGGAAAATGTACATTCCGACAGCAGACGCCATGGAAGGCAGCTGCGACAGTCCCGCCGCGGATGCGTGCAGAATCGTGTGCAGATTGTTGGCGTCGTTCAGAACGACCAGAATTCCTCTTGCGAATCCTACAACCAGAGCTCCGGAAGCGATTCCCGCCATTCCGGCTCCAAATGTCTCCGCATATTTGTTGAAACCCATCCGGTCAATCGCCGCGATGATCATGGACATTCCGAAGAACAGTGCAGCGATTTCATCCATATACCATTTATAGTGAATAACGCCGAAGATCAGAAGAATAATCGCCGCCAGGAACACGATCAGAATCGCCGCGTCCTTTCCGGTGAATTCTTTCAGTTCCTCCATCTGCACCGTGTCCTCACGGGTCTGGTCAAATTCATACATCAGGGACTTCTGCGGCTCTTTTTTGATTTTCAGCGCATATCTGCAGACAAACACCGTTGCAAGCGTCACCATGCACAGATACATAACAATACGAAACGTCATTCCCGACAGCAGCGGAAGTTCAGCAATTCCCTGCGCTACCTGAATGGTGAACGGATTGATGAAGGCTCCGGCAAAGCCTGCGCCGGCACCGCAGAGTACGATGGCCGCACCGGTCATGGAGTCATACCCCATCGCCAGACAGAGCGCGACGAAGATAGGAATGAACGGAATTGTTTCCTCTGCCATTCCGAATACAGAACCGCCGAGGGAGAACAGAACCATAACGATCGGAAGAATCACAATCGTTTTTCCTTTCAGAGCCTGCACAAGTTTACCCATGCCTGCCTCAATCGCTCTCGTCTCCTGAACAACAGTGAATGCACCGCCGACGATGAAGATGAAGAAGATAATCTGCGCGGATTCCTGCATTCCTCTCGGAACCGCGGTCAGGAACTGCATCAGGCTGACCGGCGTTTTAGCGACGGTGTGCCATGTGCTTGCCTGAATAATCTCTCTTCCGTCAATCGTCTTGGTGTCATAGACGCTTGCCGGCATAATGTAACTCAGTATCGCAAAGATTGCAATAATAACCAATAATAAAATGTAGACGTGAGGAACTGCGAATTTTCTCTTCTTCTGAGCGTTTTCCTGAACATTCTCTCCCATCATAGACCTCCTTTCTTTCGGTCGAAATTTGTGATTAAGAAATAACGTTGATGCACGCACCCGACACCGTCCTTCCGCAGAGCACTCCCTGACCTTCCGCGAGAGGAAATTATCGGACGCACGAATAAATATACTCTTATTCTATCATGAAAAAGAATTTTTACAATAACAGAAATACTCAAACTTATCCAAACTCGATTGCCAGTTTATCCTATCTGCACAAATATATCACACATTTTTGTGCTGTGCACGAAAAAAAACGCCGCAGCGAGCGACGTTTTCTGGTGATTTTCTCGTTGCAGCATTTCTTTTTTTCGATATCCTAATCTGCGTCAGCGGGATTCGGAACCAGCCGAACCCCTGAGCAGACACTGATTACAGTTTCCCCTGCAGTTTCAGAAGCTCGACAAACGCTTTGTCGCGGAATTTCGTGATTTCCTCCACGGTTCTGCCCTGTGCATCGGACCGGTCTGCTATTTCCTCATCCACTCCGTCCGCAATCTGCCCATAGTGCTCAATCTGATCCGGTCGGCGGGCCGCAGTCTTTCCGTATTTCTCTGCCATCTCCCGGAATCCGCCCTGCACGCCCATGGACATGGTCAGAAGCTGTCCGGTCACCGCCATCCGCAGTCCCGGTCCATACATGATAGCCTTATCCACATCCTCGACATCGCAGACGCCGTCCAAGACCTTGTCAATCGCACCGTCCATTACTCCCCAGGAAAGACTGTTGACAATAAAGCCCGTTACCTCTTTGCGGCAGACCACAGGCTCTTTGCCCATCGCCCGGTAAGCCTCCAGCGCACGGTCAATGGTTTCCTGCGGTGCGTGAGGCCCGCAGATTTCGATCAGCGGCAGCAGATACGACGGATTGTACGGATGACCTACAATAATCCGCTCCGGATAGAGCGCTCCCTCCGCCAGAGCAGACGGGAACATACCGCTTGTCGAGCTGGCAATGACTGTGCTGTCACCGCAGATTTCCTGTATCTGACGATACGTCGAATGCTTGAGTTCAAGCTTCTCAGGCACGCATTCCTGTACAAAATCAGCCCCGGTCACGGCTTCCGCCAGATCCTTTGTGAAAGACATCTTCGACAAAGTCTCGTCCGCTCTTTCTCTGTCGACAGCTCCCGCCTCCACGAGAATATCCAGAACCTTTCCGACAGTTCCCTTCACCGTCTCCGGCTCCGCAACGTCGTACAGCACCACATCCTGACCTCTCAGCGCAGCGTTCACCGCCAGACCGGAACCGATCATTCCGGTTCCCACAAATGCAAATTTCATTGACCCACCTCCGGTATTCTTACTTCGAGTTGTTCCTTTGTTGTCCATATGCAACAGTGTTGCAGAAATCCTGCTGTCCCGGGCCGAAAATACAGAAGCCCCGCCCTCTCCGGGCAGGGCTTCATCCCTGTCATACCATCGGGCCTCCGTCATTTCGCCCGTATCAGTTCCCGCGGGCAGCAGATTTACTTTGGCCATATGAATTGCAATTTATGTGCCAGCGAACAGTGCAGGCATGATATACCCCAATGCGCTCCGGCGAATACCGACGGGCTGTACGCCCGGATGGACTCCGCCGAACGGCGTGAACCGCAATGCGTCGGAATCCCCCGACGCCGCCGGACTTTACAGTTTGCGGAAGTCGCTTGCCGGATGCTTGCACAGCGGACAGATAAAGTCCTCAGGAAGTTCCTCTCCCTCATATACATACCCGCAGACACTGCATACCCAGCCCTTGCCCTTCGCCTCAGGCTTCGGTTTGACGTTCTGCTGATACCAGGAGTAAGTCATCGTTTCCACGGAATTCAGCACCGCGGATTCCGTCAGCTCACAGACGAACATCCAGTGAGAGCCCATATCCACGATTCCTGTCACCTTCATGGACAGATAGGCATTGGCATACCTGCTCAGATACGCCAGCCCGTTGGAGGAAATCCCGTAGTGCCGGTAATCCGCGAACTTGTCCACATCACGGCCGGACTGAAAGCCGAAGTGCTCAAAGATCCGGAAGGGAGCCTGCTGATTCAGCACGCAGACGTTCAGCACGCCGGTCCGGTAAATCACCTCCGCAGTGTAGTTGGATTTATTCAGATTCACGGCAAACCGGTCCGGATTAGAGGCCACCTGTGAAACCGTGTTCACGATCTGCCCGTTATGTTTTTTTCCGTCATTACAGGTCACCACGTAGAGTCCGTAGCCGATACGGAACTGCGCCGTCGGATCGATGGTCTGTCTGCGGCTGATCTGCGCGCCGGCATAATCCATGGCCAGTTCGTCCGCCAGCGCATGAAGTTTCTCCGTGCTCTCCTGATTCAGTGCGGACAGAATCGTTACATTATTCTCTGTAAACAAAATATCCTTGGAATCCCTGAACGCCGCCTTCATGACATTAATGGCGTTCGGCGCCCAGGAACCGTTTTCGATCAGCGCGACAGTCCGCTTCTGATAGTTGCGTTCCACCAGATGATCGATGAACTCCCTCATGAACGGGAAGATCTCCGAATTAAAGGTCGTGGTGGCCAGTATCAGTTTATCCAGGCGGAATGCGTCCTCAACGCACTCAGAAATATCGCTTCTGGCCAGATCGTGGAGCACCACCTCCGGAACGCCTTTATCCTGAAGTTCTGTGCAGAGCATCTCCGCGGCCTTCTTTGTATGCCCGTAAACAGAAGTATAGCAGATGCATACGCCGTCATCCTCCGGCTGGTAACTGGACCAGGTGTCATACAGTCCGAGATAATAGCCGAGGTTCTCCGTCAGCACCGGACCGTGCAGCGGGCAGATTGTCGCGATATCCAGACCGGCGGCTTTCTTCAGCAGATTCTGCACCTGCTCCCCGTATTTGCCGACGATACCGAAATAGTAGCGTCTCGCCTCACAGGCCCAGTCTCCGCCCGCGTCCCGGGATCCGAATTTCCCGAATCCGTCCGCAGAGAACAGAACACGGTCCGCCGCGTCATAGGTGACCATCACCTCAGGCCAGTGAACCATGGGAGCGAACACAAAGGTCAGTTCATGGGTCCCCAGCCGCAGCGTATCCCCGTCTCCGACCTCCAGCTTGTTTTTCAGCGTGAGCTCCGGGAAGAACTGATGAATCATCTGAAAGATCTTGCTGTTGCCGACCACCGTTGTCTCCGGATATGTATTCAGAAACGCCTGAATCGATGCGGAATGATCCGGTTCCATATGCTGTACCACGAGATAATCCGGCCGGCGCCCCTGAAGAACACAGTAGACATTCTGAAGCCATTCTGACGTCTTCCTCTGGTCGACGGTATCCATGACCGCGACCTTCTGATCCAGAATCACGTAGGAATTGTACGCCATTCCCTCCGGAACGACATAATGTCCCTCAAACAGATCGATATCGTAATCATTCACACCGACATAGACGATGGAATCTGTAATTTTATCGTTCATTAGATATTCTCCTTCCAGATATTCTCTTCCGCATACCTCAGACCTCCGGTGTCCGTGCCGGAGGATTCGTGTTCTGAGCCGTTCCTATCCGGCAGCTGCCTGTCGCCCCGTTCCGCGCCTGCAGTATTCATACTGCAAGTTTAGCAGAGATGGGTGTGAAAATCAATCGGTTCATAGCGTCTCCTGCAACAAAAAAATCCGCGCAAGAGCTCGCGAAAAAACATCTCTGGGATTACGCAGGCTGCCGCTCTCCGAAGTCGTTCTGGAACCCGCAAAAAAAGCGCCGGAGCTCGCGGAAAATCCGCGAAAGACCTTGCAGATGACCCCTTAAATTCGTGGGTCGGGACGAAAACCCTCTGGTGCAGCGGTTGTATTTTGTTTTTGTGAACAATTTTCTGCCAAATAAATTATTGATATTGACATTTTCTTGCTGTTTTTATATAATTGTCTTTGCGTTTGTATCTATATATACGCGAATAATGCAATTATTATGAAACCGGAGTTTTTGAGTTCGAAATGAGGAGAGTGTAAATGAGAGAACAATGGAATTCTAAAGTTGGTTTTATTGTCTCGGCAATCGGCTCCGCCGTTGGCCTTGGCAATCTCTGGCGATTTCCGTATGTGGCGGCGAACAACGGAGGCGGAGCGTTCCTTCTGCCTTACCTGATCGCCATCATCACGGCGGGAATCCCGATTTTAATCATGGAGTATACCATCGGCAAGTCCTACCGAGGCGGCGCTCCTGCCGCACTTGCCCGGCTGAACCGACGTTTTGAATGGCTGGGCTGGGTACAGGTCATGATTTCCTTCATGATCCTGATCTATTACTTGGCAATTGTTGTATGGACATTGTCCTATGTCGGATTTTCTTTCACACAGGCCTGGGGCACTGATCCGTCAAAGTTCTTTGTCAAATTCCTGGGCGTAACCGCAAACGCACATACTCTGGGCGGCATCCAGACCAACCTGCTGATCCCGTTCATCGTCGTATGGGTTCTGGCGGCAGTCATTATGTACAGAGGAATTTCCAAGGGCGTAGAACTGGCCTGCAAAATCGGGTTGCCGATTCTGATGGTTCTGACCTGTGTCCTGGTCATCCGCGGGATCACGCTTCCCCATGCAGCAGACGGTCTTCAGTACATGTTCAATCCCGACTGGTCATCGCTGGCGAAACCAAGTGTCTGGATCGCGGCATACGGTCAGATCTTCTACAGTCTGTCCATCGCATTCGGCATCATGATTTCCTATTCCAGCTACCTGCCGATGGAAACAGACGTGGTCAACAGCGCATTTATCACTGCAACTGCAAACCACGGATTTGAGCTGTTCGCCGGCATCGGCGTCTTCAGCATTATCGGCTTCATGGCGTATTCCCAGGGCGTGCCTGTCGAGCAGGTTGCAGGCGCCGGCGTCGGACTGGCCTTCATGACATTCCCAACCGCCATCAGTTCCCTGCCTACCATGCAGGCACTGACCGGCGTATGCTTCTTCGGTGCACTGTTCGTGGCCGGTATCACCTCGCTGGTATCGATTTCTCAGGTAATCGTCACCGCAGTGAAAGACAAATTCGAAATTTCCCACAACAGGGCCGTCACCTTCACACTGGTTCCGGCATTCCTCCTGAGCATCTTCTTCGTCACGGGTGCCGGGCTGAACATCCTGGATATCCTGGACGCCTTCATCAACAATATCGGACTCGCCGTTTCCGGATTCCTTGAGCTGATCCTGGTCGGCTGGTTCTTCAAGCTGGAGCAGATCCGCCAGATGGCAAACCGCTACTCCAACTTCCCGGCTTCCAAGGTCTGGTTCATCGGCTGCCTGAAGTTCGTCACGGTGATCATGCTGGGCATCATGACCTTCCTGAACACACGCGGCTTCGTACTCAACGGCTACGGTGAGTACAGCCAGCTGGATGTCAATATTTTCGGATGGGGCTCTCTGCTGATCGTCGTCATCGGCGCCATCGTACTGAATAACGCGAAGAGCCGCGAGGGTTATGCGACCCTTGATCCGCTGACCACAAAGGAGGTGGCACTATATGAGTAGCGCAGCAATTACCATGATGATTATCGGATGCGGACTCCTGTGGGGAGGCTTCATCTTCAGCATCAGCTTCTATTTCCACGCCAGCAAGAAAAGAGCCGAGCAGGAAGAGAAGCACGCGTCCTGAACGGCGGACTTCTGTAAATATGAGTTGCCGTAAACGGCGTACTTCATGAAATCAAAATGGAGGCTGCCGCGGGAAACATTGGCGAAACGTTTCCCGCGGCAGGCCTCCGTTTTTTTTGCGTCCGGCGAGCGCACAAAAATATCTCATTTTCCCAAATGTCAAATTGACACTTCGGAATGAGCCTTTGACTCTTCGGAAATCTTCCTTCTTAATAAGTGTCTGCTTATTAAGTCCCCGTCGGACTTAATGGGCGCTGACGGCAGTTTTTCAGCAGCGCCACGGCGCACCATCCAATGGAAGGGTGCGCCGGCAGACACTAATTGATGCTTGTGCTCAGGGATTCGGCCGTTTCCGAATCCCACTGCCGCAAGGTTTTCGGGTAAAACGCTTGAAAACCTTG
>Ga0256404_1001001_pt1 | contig 71673 bp, 73 predicted proteins | sample RumenRJG_01DNA_FD_185990 | JGI IMG/M metagenome (GOLD analysis project Ga0256404, IMG submission 185990) | Bovine rumen microbial communities from Lethbridge, Alberta, Canada - RJG_01 | ecosystem: Host-associated > Mammals > Digestive system > Stomach > Rumen | place: Canada: Alberta | collected... | reverse complement strand
CCGCGGTTACGCGCTAACACAGCGCGTTAACTTCTATTTGCGAGATGTTAATAGATTGTCAATCAGTATATTGCAATGTTTGATTATTCGCGAAAGCCGGTAAAATGGCAAGTGGGAAACTTTAGTTTATATATCTCGCCACAAAGTTACGAAAAATTTTTCATACTACCAAATTTAAGAGGTCATAGCGTGTGAAAATCCTTTAACAACGAGGATTTAACTGTTAAAAAACACTGAACGCCGTAGACGCTACCAGCGTTTGACGTTCCCGCTACCAGAGAATGACGTTCCCGCTATCAGCGTTTGAGGCACTTTCAACAAGAAACTGCCATAGTTTATAGCGCAAAGTGCCATAGTTTGCAAAGTGAGGGCTCATTGTTTTACCCCGCCCCCCTTGCCAGGGACCCCGCCCCTTAAGGGGTGGGGAGCCGAGAGAGGAACGAAAGGCTGCATTCCGGGCGTTGGAAGTAGAGAGCGTGAGGTTTGGAACGAACAAACGAACGAACAGTTCGAACAGTTTGAAAAACTATCAACCTGATCAAGGAAAGATTACACAAATTGTACTTTGTGACATGTGATTTTGTGACATTAAGGAGGTTCGATATAGAGGAAGGAAGATGAGAAAGGAAGATGAGATTACAAATAATAAGTAATAATAATTTATATAAATATATAATTAATTATATATTAATATAACTATTCTACTCCGATTATTGGAGGTGCTTATTGTCACAAATTCACATGTCACAAAGTTACATTTTGAGTCAACCAAATCAGTACGAAGTCAACTATTTCAGGGTAAGACAAACTGTTCGTTCGTTTGTTTGTTCGAGATAATGTTTGCTCTCACGCAGCGGCGCAGAGAGCGCAGAGTTCACACAGAGAATTATGTTTCCCGCAGAATTTTATTTATCCTGCTGATAATGATTTTTTGTCCCGCAGAAATGGCAGAAATGGCAGAAATTTTTCCGTTATTCCGTTATTTTTCCGTTTCTTCCGTTATAGATAAAGATAATTCTCAAAGCGATTGGCGCAAAGATTTTTATAACGGAATAAACGGAAATTATCGGAAAATAAACGGAAGAATCTGTGGGATCTGTGGGATCTGTGAGCGATAATGAGAATCTTTCTGGAGTCCGGCAGAAAAAAGATAAGATTTATTTGGCGAAATGTAATTTTTAAGTTACCTTTGCACCATGGAAAAGGTTAGGACCGTTATCACATATGGTGATTACTTTTATGATTTTTGAAGAAAAGAAAGGAGATAAACGATGAGAACTCGAACTTTTGAAGAAATCAAGGATGAGGTATTTGGCAAGGTAGGGTCTGCTGAACGTGATAAGCTCGAACGTGAATTGCGGTCTTTTAGAATCGGTCTGAAAATACGTGAGGCTCGTAAACAACTGAATATGACTCAGGAAGAATTGGCAGCAAGAATCAACAAGAAGAGATCCTTCATTTCCAAGGTGGAAAATGACGGGAGCAATATTACTCTGACTACACTTTATGATATCGTTGAGAAAGGACTTGGTGGCAGAGTTAATATAGAGGTACTTGTTGAAACACCGGCTTATGAGTTTGACCCCGAATTTGCAGCAGAACCATAAACTGTTTTTGTCGAGCGAGGAGGAGGAAGACGATAGTCAAAATAAACGGAAAAGGCTATGTATTCCGTATTAAATAGTATTTCTGGAATAATTATGATAATTATGATAATTTCTTTCCAACCTATTATTCAGATTAGTGGAAAAAATTATTCATATTATTCACATTCGTTTCTAAAACTGATTCTCATGGTGATTAGCGCAACTCATTTACTTTTCTTTCTTTGTGCGCGGGTCTCTTCATTCTCCCAAAGGTCAACGGCAATATCTGTTAATTCCTTGGACATGGTTTTTTCGTTTGCTGGGAGGTTCGCCCAAGGGCATAACTCGGCATAGCGGTCATCAATCACCATAGCAGTGGATGGTCCGTTACGTTCATCATCATAACAGGCTTTCCAGCCAAGTCCTTCTTTGAATTGCAACATAATTCATTCTAAATCTTTTGGCAAAGGTACTCAAAAGAATTCTTTTTTAAGTAATTTGCTCTTGAAATAATGATGAATTGATGAATAATTCAAGTTTTTTATCTACTTTTGATAACTTTATAATTTATGCGAACGCATAGATGAGCGACTGGATGAGTTGGGCTGCAAAGAGATAAACAACCCAAAGAGGGAGTGTTTGGCGGATGCCCTCGGTCATTCCTTCAAACACTTGCTGCCATGAGAGGAAATGCGCACTCAGCAAGCCATAGACAACCGAGAGGATGGTGACGGTGAAAGCAATAATGGGGATGAGTGCCCTGCTGAAACTGCTGGGAAATAGTTTTCCCGTGGCACTGAGCAGGACAGCATGTGAGGTGCACGTGAGGAAGAAAACGACTAATATGACAAGGATGAGCAAGACCATCGAAACGGTCAGGGCAAACCGTTGACGATATGACGGTCGTTTCCCATGTATCAGATCGGCTATTGCCTGCGCAAGTCCGCTGGTGCGGAACACCCCATAGGCAATGGCTGCCAGGAGCAGCCATACCAGCACAGGGGTGGCAAGATTCTCAGAAAACCGTCCCATGAACCAGCGAATACCCTCGCTGCTCAACAGAGAGTGTACGTAGGTCTGCTGAGTAGCCGAGCTAACGATCCACGACACCAGTATCAACAGGATCTGCAGCGCGGCAAGAACGAGGGTGAGCCAAGCCCAGAACTTAGTCTTCATCAGGAACAAGATTGTCTATATCAATAATACGCAGCTCAAGGGCACGTACCACCAAGCGGGTGGCATTGATTCCTATGCCTCCGTTGCCGTTGGGGAACAGTTTCTGAATGAGCTCATTCTGACGTTTCTCCAAACTCTTTACACCGAATGGCATACCGCGCAGGTTGGTAATCTGCTCCTTGGTATAGCCCAATGCCAGATGACGGAGGAAGCGCTCGTCGTATTCATCGATCTCGTAATCAACGATGGCTTCCTGCTTGGCCAGCTGACTGCCCACACTGTGCTTGAAACGGTCGATGATCTTCTCGAGGATGGGTTGGTTGAACACCATCTTCTTTCCCGACATTACACTCGACACATCGCCACGGGTAAGCAGCTCGCCGCTCTTCAGACAGATACCGTCGCATCCAGCATCGAGCACATCTACCCACAGCTTTTCGTTCAGGATCTCACCCGTGAAGATCAGTACCTTCACATCCGGGTAAGCCTCCTTGGTATGACGGCAGATCTCTACACCTACGGTGGTAGAACCACCCAGTCCGAGGTCAAGGAGCACCAAATCGGGCTTGGTCTGCTTAATCAATCGCCAATAGGCGGGTTCGTTCTCTGCGGTACCGATGATCTCGGCTTCAGGGATTTCGTTACGGAAGATTCCTTCTGTGCCCTTCAGTTCCAGGGCTACGTCTTCGACAATGATGACTTTGAATGGATTCATGATGGGTTAATGGTTTTATGAGGTTCTTGGTTATTACTGGGTTGAATTGTTCCTGCCAAGGTGACATGCAGTAGTGTACTGCCATCGGCAGCTTTCTCAGCCGTGATGCCGCATCCGCGAAGATTGGTGGCCTCGCCGTTGTCACGGGCTATCTGACGACAGATCAGGAACGGGATATTCTCTAACGAGGGTACGAACAGATCGCGGAACGGTAATTGTTTCATTTGGATATGGAAGGTAACATACCTGCCGTCTTTCTCTGATGCTTCCATGGTGAGGGTTTTCTCTCCGCTCTGCTTCTGGATGAGTTCGAAGAGGTAGCGCAGCAGACTCTCATCGCCTGTAAGACGGGCACCATGAAGCACCACCGCCTTGCATTCCTGACGCACCGTTTCCATCTGTCGCATGGCTTGCGCCGAAAGCAGCGTATGGAGATCTTTGTAGTAAGACACCAGTTCGTCGATGGCCGACAGATGGGTATCGGTACCATCAATCAGCTGACGGATGCGGGAGGGGTAATACATGGTTTCGTGTTTCAACGTACTCAGACAGTTGTCCATGACATTATTACTGATATACAGCTTCTGCTGTTCATACTCTGTTCGGCGCAACTCATCCTCAGAGAGCTCAATGGTGAGGTGCTGCGTCTGGTTGAACGCCACACTATCCTGCAGGGCATGCTGGATCTGTTCCACGACCGACAACAGGTTCTGCGGCCATTTCGAGTTTCCAACGGTCATGATCTTGTTCAGCATCTCCAGTTTCGTCTCGTCGTTCTCCTTGCTCAACAGCATGGAGTTAATCTGTTCCACCTGCTCCAGACAGAAACGATAATGGATGAGATGACGGTAATAGAGGAAATAATAGGCCACGAGAATGAGCAGGAGGAAGAGGATGAGCAGGACCATGGCAATCGACTTGTTCGACTCCGACCGCTGCATGACACTGACGTACGATTCGAGGCGGTCATCAGCCGACTTTTCCTTATACAACTGCGTATATACCTTGTTGTTATACTGATACAGCTGCCAGTCGTGCAACGCCAAAGCAGCCACGGCAATCTCATTGCGAAGGAAGACAATCATGTCGTAATCGGCCGTAAGATGACGGTGGAACCAATTGATCTCGGCAGGTTCTGAGGCATTCAGCTCTAATAAGTACAGATACTGTTCATCATCCGGATACACCTGATGATGATGACGGTTCAGACGAGTGATGGCACTATCGGCAAAGACAATGCTCTTTCTGTATTCTCTGCTGATATTGCTTGCATACACGCTATCGGTATAGGCCGATGCCTTCATGATATCCGTGTTATCTGCAGAGGCGGAAAGAGAACAGAGACACAACAGGGGCAGAAGAAGGCGGAGAACACCCTTGGGCAGACGGAAGGAGAAACGGCTCCCCTCCCCTTTCTTACTTTCTGCCTGAATGGTACAAACCTGGAATATCTGACTGATCTTCCTGTATTTCTCGATGATGCCCTTGCAGTTCAGTAATCCGAAGCCATGACCGCCGCTGATCTTATGCTTGAAGATGCCTTCCAGCTCCTCGTCATCCATACCCATTCCGGTATCGGTAATGGAGATCTCCACAGCATCACCTTTGTCAGAACTCTCAATCGTTACCTCACCACCCTCCGGTGTGAACTTCCTGGCATTGTCGGCCAAGGTGTTGATCATGAAGAGTGTCATGGTCTTATCTGCCTTCACCACATCAGCCGAGGGATGTACTTGAAGCGTGATACCCTTCAGGTGGAACGACATCCTACTCTTGGCCACGATATCGAACAGCTCCTGTACACGGAAGCTTTCGATATGTAACGACAGCTGTCCTTGCTGCAGCTGAATCCATTGGGTGAGCACATCATTATACTGACGAATGGTATCAGACAGCTCGGCGACATACGCATACCTGCTCTGTCGTTTCTCTTCATCCTCCTTACCGTCCTTCAGTTTCTTCACCTCATGAATCATGCGGTCGATAAGCGGCGTAATACTATTTACCAGGAAGAGCTTTGCCCGGTTCTCCTCATGACGTTTCTTACTGTTGTCAATCAGGTTTTCACTGATGGCGCGGGATTCATTTAATTCTTCATATAATCCCTTTAAGTCATTAACATGCTGTTCATTACTGATTCTCCATTCATTAAGTGGCTCCAGTAATGATGAGAGGGAGGAAGAGTTATCCTTTCTGCGGCGGAGCGAATTGAACAGGAACATGGAAACCATCACCAAAAGGATCATCACCACCACGGCAATAAGCATGGCATTGAGCTGTCTGACGGAATGTCCCAGTTGTTCAGCACGTGCTTCCAGCATCCTATCCTGGCGGGTACTGTCTTGCATGTCCAGATAACGGTTCCTGTGGAAATTACTCAGTTCGATACTATCGATGGCAGCATAGGTCATTGACAACCGTTCGTGGATACTTGCCACCAGGTCGGGAGCCTGGTGTACGGCCTCGTCGGAATGCAGCGCCTTATCCAGATAATACCCCGCCGCATTGTAGTCGCCCAAGGCCCAGTAACAGGAGGCCAGCGTACGGTAAGAACCGGCTATCTGATAGACATCACCATAGCGACTGAACAAGATATGCGATTGCTCGGCCAGGTTTCCGGCTATCAATGAGTCGGGTAATCCTGCAGGATTGATGAACTTCATAGCCGGCAGATTATCCCTGATGAGCACTTTTCGGATATCCGGTTCGAAGAGATGCTCACTGAGGGCTTGCATGGAATTCGCCTCCCAATACACACTACCATGGTGCAAAGCCAGCTGGTAGCACTTCATCAGATAGTCCCATTCCTGCTGGTTCACCTCTTCCTTGGTTCCTTGTGTAATGATACCACCAGCACCAATCTGATAGAGATAGTTCAGATACTGCGCCGTATCCTTCTCCAGCTCCGGATCGTTCTTGATGGTTTCAAGTGCTTCTATCGAAGCTTTCTCCAGACCTATATAATAATAATAGGTGGAAGCGACAATGGCCAGCTCACTTCTGGCATAGATCATTCGCTGACGCATGCGAGGAGTAAGGTTGACCGATTCCTCCTCTATTCGTCTCAACGACCTGCGTGCATTCTCATAGTATTCGTAGAAGTCCTTGTTGCGTGAGACACGCTGACAAAGACGCATCTGCTGGATGTCGGCTATCAACAGCTCTATCTGGTTATCCGAAAGCATGGGTATGCTGTCCAGCTGACGGTATGCTTCCTGATACCTCATCTTGGCCAGACTGACGAAGGCCATGTTGTTCAGTGCCTCCGCCTTACCGTCGCTATAGTGGTCGGCCAAGGCAAAAGCTTTGTTCGCATAATACCAGGTAGAGTCGAGATTCTTGTAATGGAACGCATAGGATATGTCATTCAGCTCATCCACTTCTTTGCGAAGAGAAGAAGAACAGGCTGAAAGACACAAAAGACCCAATAGGAGGAGTCCTATCGAGCCTTTTCGTAACTTATTATCATGAACGTGCTTCAGCAATATAGCCTAAAGCCTCCTTGCACTTATCGGTTATATACTGCCAGTCGTTGGCTTTTACCTTGTCGCCAGGGAACAGCTTGGAACCCATGCCGACGCAATAGACACCGGCTTTGAACCATGACTTCAGGTTCTCTGCCTCGGGAGCCACACCACCAGTTACCATAATCTTCGACCAAGGCATCGGCGCCTTGAGTCCTTTCACCATGTTAGGACCAACCACATCACCAGGGAACACCTTTGTCAGGTCACATCCCAATTCCTGTGCCTTACCGATCTCTGAGACGGTCATACATCCAGGACAATAAGGAACGAGACGACGGTTGCACACCGGAGCTACATCAGGATTGAACAGCGGACCCACCACGAAGCAGGCTCCTAACTGGATATACATCGCTGCTGTGGGTGCATCTACCACGGAACCGATACCCAACGCCAGTTCAGGACATTCCTTGTCGGCCCACTTCACCAACTCGCCAAACACTTCCTGAGCAAAATCACCGCGATTGGTAAACTCAAAGGCACGCACACCACCCTCATAGCAGGCCTTTACCACATTCTTACATGTTTCGAGATCTTTGTGATAGAACACAGGTACCATACCTGTCTCCCCGATCTTCTTCAATACAGCTATCTTATCAAACTTAGCCACTTTATACTTTGAACTTTAATCTTTAATGTTTAATGTTTAATCTTTAATCATATGATTACCGTTGAACACGTCCGTTTGCACTTCCACCAGCCAAGGCTTCCACCTCTTCGATGGTAACCATATTGAAATCACCATTGATGGTGTGCTTCAAGGCTGAAGCAGCAACGGCGAACTCAAGCGCCTCACCCTGTGTCTCTTTGGTGAGCAGACCGTGAATCAAGCCACCAGAGAATGAGTCACCACCACCCACACGGTCGATAATCGGATTGATCTCATAGCGCTTGCTCTGATAGAACTCCTTACCGTCGTAGATCAGTGCCTTCCAACCATTGTAGGTAGCAGAATAAGATTCACGAAGCGTGGAAACCACATACTTGAAGCCAAACTCCTGCATCATCTGCTTGAAGATTCCTTCGTAACCGGCAGCATCGGTCTTACCACTCTCTACGTCAGCATCTGGCTTGAAACCCAGACAGAGTTCTGCATCTTCCTCGTTACCGATACATACATCCACATACTTCATCAACGGGCGCATGATAGAGATGGCCTTTTCTGAAGTCCAGAGCTTCTTACGGAAATTCAAGTCAACAGAAACCGTTACCCCATGACGCTTAGCTGCCTCACATGCCAGACGAGTTAACTCAGCAGCCTTATCAGAGATAGCTGGAGTGATACCACTCCAATGGAACCACTGAGCACCTTCCATGATGGCATCAAAGTCGAAGTCTGACGCATCAGCCTCGGCAATGGCACTGTTGGCACGGTCGTATATCACCTTTGAAGGACGCATCGAAGCACCTGTCTCTGCATAGTACAAACCGATACGATTACCGCCGCGAACCACATACTGGGTATTAACACCATAGCGACGAAGCGCATTCACGGCAATCTGACCGATTTCGTGCTTCGGCAGTTTGGTTACATAATAAGCGTCATGACCGTAGTTGGCCAAGCTGATGGCTACATTTGCCTCACCTCCTCCGGGGATGATGCGGAACGATTCAGTCTGAATAAAACGGTCATTACCTTGCGGTGACAGGCGGAGCATAATCTCGCCAAGGGTTACAATCTTTGCCATAATTACTATTTCTTTAAATCTTTGACTTTCTATTTGAATGATTTGTTTTGCTGTTTGCGTGCACAAAAATACGCTTTCGGCGACAAATTTACAAAGAAAAATCGAGAAATAATAGGTTTACAAGAAAAAAATGTGTTGTGTGTTCGCACAATTCAACTTTTATTGTTAAATTTGCACACGAAAAGAGAATGTGTTCGCAAACAACCAATCATCACAACCCATTACAATGGCACAAAAAGTAAGAATCAAAGACATCGCAGAGAAGTCGGGAGTATCTGTTGGAACTGTTGACCGTATCCTTCACAACCGTCCGAACGTATCGAAGTCAGCTCGTGAGAAAGTGGAAAAGGTACTGAAGGAAATCAACTACCAGCCCAACATGTATGCCAGTGCATTGGCATACAACAAATCGTATACCTTTTATATCATTATGCCTATGCATGAGAGCGAAGCATACTGGCAAGAGATTGAAGAAGGGGCTATGAAGGCCTGCGATGCCCGACGTGACTTCCACATCGACGTACAGGTGGCTTATTACACAAGGTTAGATACAAAGACCTTCTCGGAGACTTTCCAAGATGTGCTCGACAAGGCGCCGAACGGTGTGATTGTCGTTCCCAGCGAGTTCGAAATCACCAAACACTATACCGATCTTTTACACGAACGCAATATTCCATTCATCCTGCTTGACTCTTACATGCCCGATTTGAATCCCCTCTCTTTCTTCGGTCAGGATTCTTTCTGCAGTGGTTACTTTGCAGCAAAGATGCTGATGCTTGTGGCCGCACAGGAAAAAAGGATTATGCTGATGAAGCAGACCAAAGACGGGAAGGTGGCGAGCAAACAGCAGGATAACCGCGAAGTGGGTTTCCGTCATTACATGAAAGACCATTTCCCCGCTGTGCAGATTGTTGAGCTCGACCTTCCGCTCGAAGCCGACAGGAGCGAGTATGATGCGATGATTGAATCTTTCTTCAACAAACATCCTGAAGTACATCACTGCATCACCATGTGTTCCAAAGCACATATCGTAGGTGATTTCCTGTTGCGGACAAACCGCAAGAATGTGCAGATCATGGGTTATGATATGGTGGGAAAGAATGCAAACTGTCTGCGTCAGGGTTCCATCTCGTTCCTCATTGCGCAGCATGCCTTCATGCAAGGATATAATTGTGTGGACACCTTGTTCAAGGCCATCGTCCTGAAACAGAAGGTTGATCCCATCAACTACATGCCTATTGAACTTCTCACCAAAGAGAACGTAGATTTCTACCGTAGAACACAGCTGTAATTGTTGTTTCTATGCAACAGTCATCAACCATCAGAATCAATCCTGCCGACACCGTTATCGTTTGTCTGCGACCCATGCATCAAGGGGAAATCATTGAGGTGGATCATCAACAGATCACCTTATTGGAGGATGTTCCCATGGGACATAAGGTGCTAATCCGAGATACGCGGAAAGGCGAAGACATCATCAAATACGGCTACCCTATTGGTCATGCCTGTCAGGATTTGAAAGCTGGTCAATGGGTGAATGAACATAACCTCGCGACGAACCTGAGCGGTAAGCTCACCTATGAGTATCATCCAGTTGAAGCAAAGGCTAACGTGCAGCCCGACCATCGTACATTCAACGGATATGTCCGTAAGAACGGCGAGGTGGGAATCAGGAACGAAATATGGATTGTGCCCACTGTGGGATGTGTCAATGGTGTGGCCGAACGACTGGCTCGTCAGCTGGAACAGGAAACCAAGTTGGAAAGTATTGATGCTGTGTTTGCCTGGCATCATAACTATGGTTGCTCTCAGTTGGGCGACGATCATGAGAATACCCGTAAAATATTGCGCGACATTGTTTTACATCCCAATGCTGGAGCAGTACTTGTAGTTTCATTAGGATGTGAGAACAACCAGCCAGACACCTTTATGCAGTCGCTGGGTGACTACGATGAGGAGCGCATCAAGCTGTTGGTAACACAGCAAGTTGAAGGGGATGAGATAGAAGCGGGTATGAAGATGCTGCGCGAGTTGTATCAAGTGGCGAAAAAGGATCAACGACAGGTGTGCCCTATCCATGAGCTGCGCGTAGGATTGAAATGTGGTGGTTCAGACGGATTCAGCGGTATCACTGCCAATCCTCTTGTGGGTGCCTTCAGCGACTATCTCGTAGGACAAGGTGGTACGAGTATTCTGACTGAGGTACCTGAGATGTTTGGCGCTGAGACCATCCTGATGAATCGTTGCGAGACACCTGCGTTATTTGAGCAGACCGTGAAACTCATCAATGATTTCAAGGACTATTACCTGAGTCATGGTGAGCCTGTGGGTGAAAACCCTTCACCAGGGAACAAGGCCGGTGGTATCTCTACCCTGGAGGAAAAAGCCTTGGGTTGTACGCAGAAATGCGGAAGTATGCCTGTTAAGGGTGTGCTCGATTATGGTTGTCGTCTTACCACAAAAGGACTGAATCTTCTTTCTGCTCCAGGAAACGATCTGGTAGCATCGACAGCATTGGCGGCAGCTGGCTGTCAGATGGTGCTCTTCACAACGGGACGTGGTACGCCTTTCGGTACCTTCATCCCTACCATGAAGATCTCCACCAACAGCGATCTGTTCAACAATAAGCCGAAATGGATTGACTTCAATGCCGGTGAACTGTTGGAAGGAAAGTCGATGGAAGTCGTTCTCCACGCATTCATCGACAAGATCATAGCCATTGCCAACGGAGAGAGGACACATAACGAAGAAAATGGCTATCGGGAAATATCTATCTTTAAAAACGGCGTGACATTATAATCAATGAGTAATAAGAAAGGATTGCTGGCTCTGTCGCCATTACTGGTGTTTATCGCCTTGTATCTGATCACGAGCATCATAGCTCATGACTTTTACAAGGTGCCCATCACCGTGGCCTTTATGATATCCAGTATCTACGCCGTGGCAACATCATGGAACTTCCCCCTACCCAAGCGTATCGATATGTTCAGCAAGGGAGCAGGAACGAGTAATATGATGATGATGCTCTGGATCTTCGTGTTGGCAGGGGCCTTTGCCAATTCGGCCAAGGTAATGGGGAGCGTTGATGCCACCGTGAACCTTACCTTGATGGTGCTGCCTGGAAGCATGATCATGGCAGGACTCTTCCTGGCTGCGTGCTTCATCTCGCTGAGCATCGGAACAAGTGTGGGAACAATTGTTGCCTTGGTACCTATTGCCGCAGGACTGGCCGGATCAACGGGCGTGAGCATTCCGATGATGACCGCCGTGGTGGTGGGTGGTGCTTTCTTTGGCGACAACCTCTCATTTATCTCCGATACAACCATTGTGGCAACCAGCACACAGGGCTGTAGGATGAGTGATAAGTTCCGTGTCAACTTCTTTATCGTCATGCCCGCAGCGCTGGTCATCTTCATCATCTATATCTTCGCCGGTTCGGAAATACAATCACCTACTGATATTCCTGCCGTGGAATTCACCAAGGTAATACCCTACCTTGTTGTTCTGGTATGTGCCATTTTCGGCATGAACGTGATGGCTGTACTCACCATAGGTATTATTCTGACAGGACTGATTGGAATGATCAATGGCACCTACGACATCTATGGTTGGTTCAGTTCCATGGGCGACGGAATCCTTGGCATGAGTGAACTGATTATTGTAACCATGCTGGCTGGCGGTTTGTTGGAGATAGTAAAAGCCAATGGCGGTATTGATTTTATCATCTCAAGACTATCGGCTCATATCAAATCAAAGCGTGGTGCAGAGCTCTCCATCGCCGGATTGGTTGCCCTTACCGATATATGTACGGCCAACAATACCGTTGCCATTATCACCGTAGGAGGTATTGCCAAGCAGATTGGCGATAAGTTCGGGGTGGATAACCGCAAATGCGCCAGTATTCTCGACACGTTCTCCTGCTGTATGCAGGGATTGATTCCTTATGGTGCACAGATGCTGATGGCAGCCGGTCTGGCACAGCTGAACCCTATTCAGATTATACCTTATTTATATTACCCTTTCGCCATAGGCATCGTTGCCCTGCTCGCTATTCTTTTCAGGTACCCCAAACGTTATAGCTGATTATCCATGAGTAAGTCAAGTATCATCAATAGGAACTTCTTCCGCATGTTACGTGCTGGAGCATTCGACGATTATGAAGTCGTGGAGCCGATGTCGGCCTTCAAGTGGAAACGACTGATACAGATCGGTGAGGTGCAGCATGTCCTACCCTATTTGTCACGGGGCTTTTCACAGCATGCAGACGACCGTCAGCTTACTTATACGGAATCGCTTCGGCAGGAGGTGGAAAGGATCAGCGACCAAATGATACCGTCGGTTGATGCTTCACTGCTGACTATCACACAGGAGGAACCACAACTGACGAATTTCCTGTCGAAAAGGAAACTGAAGAAACTGCGCAAGCGTGAACTGAACAGCGAGGATTGTTCGGAAGAAACGTTGCAGATGCTCAATATCATCATTCATAATGTGAACCAGACGCTCTCTAAAGGGATTTCCCTTCAGGGAATCATTGAGATGGGAAGGTTCCTGAGAACCAAAGGCGACAAGGTGGATTTCGTGAAACTCGAGCAGTGGTTGCACCAGCTCGGTATTACCCGACTGGCCAGTCTGCAGGGAAGCATTCTGATTGAGGTGTTCCATTTCGATATGAATGAAATCCCGTTTATGCAGAAAGAAGAAAAGGCCGCATCGAAACTCACCCAGCGCTCGTTAACACACATGGCAGCCGACACGGCTGAGAACTGGCATTTCAGGATGCGCACCAACGGAATGGTTGAGAACAACAGCAGGGTGCTGCGTAGAAACCTGCGCAGGAGCATGCGCTATATGCGGTACAATCCCGTTGAAACCATCAGTAGCTTCATGGCGAACTTTGCCAAGAGTCTATCAGAGATAGAGGAATAAGTACTTCCGTTCGAAAAAACAAAAGAAATTTCATTTTCGTTTTGTTTTTTCCTCACTTATTCGTACCTTTGCAAAATATGAAGAATTTGAAAAAGCTATTATTGGTCATTTTCACCATGATCTCAGCAAGCATCAGCGCACAGGAGAGCTATATTCTGTGCGAGGATACCTGTACGCATATTCATGGCATCGACCTCAGTCATTACCAGGGACAGGTGTTCTGGGAGACAGTCGGCGATAACACGAAAATGCAGTACGTCTATCTGAAGGCTACTGAGGGTGGTGACCGAATCGATGATAAATACGCACAGAATATCGAACTGGCTCATCGCTACGGACTGAAGGTGGGAAGCTACCATTTCTTCCGTCCGAAGTCGGAGCTGAAGAAACAACTGGAGAACTTCATGGCGCAATGCCGTCCAGGCGACCAGGATCTGATTCCCATGATTGATGTGGAGTCAACAGGCGGTCTTTCAAACGAACAGTTCTGCGATTCACTGATACGGTTCCTGGAGATGGTGGGACATGCCTACCGGCAGAAACCGCTGGTCTATACTGGCCGTAACTTCTACAACAAGCATCTCATCGGACAGATTGACGACTATCCGTTGATGGTGGCCATGTATGCCAATGAGCCTCCGGTATTGGCTGATGATCGTGACTATTTGATATGGCAATATACGGCAAAAGGAAGAATCAACGGCATCAACACCTATGTGGACAAGAGTAGGTTCATGGGTAGGCACAGCATGCGCGAAATCCGTTTCCGACACCGATAGATAAAGCAAAGAATATAAACAACAAACACTATGGCAATCATCAAATGTCCTGAATGCGGACATCAAATCAGTGACAAGGCGCCCACATGTCCCAGTTGTGGCGTAGAGATCGCCGGCAAGGTGATCAGATGTCCTGAATGCGGTGAGATTTATTTCAAGGAAGAGGACCTTTGTCCTCATTGCCACCGACCGACACGGGGACAGACCATCATGAATACACCTGTAGAACAGGAAAAGGAAACTGTTGCCCCTCCCCCTATAGCTCCAGTGATGACTGAGGCAAAGGCTAACGTGCCTGCTACCAAGGTAACACCGCCAGCTCCACCAACACCACCGAAACCCAAGAAGAAAAGTAAGGCAGCTATCATTGTGTCCTTTGTTATTGCCCTCCTCATCTTCGGTACATGCTACTATATGTACAACCAGGCGCAGGAGAACCGTGAGAACGAAGAGTTCAACATCGCCATGCGCAGCACAGAGCCATTGATTCTTCAAGGCTATCTCGACACTTTCAAGGATGCACCACAGGAACATCGCGACAGTATCGAGGCGCATCTGAAAGCGCTCAAGCAGGCTGATCTCGACTGGACCAATGCACTGGCAAGCAATTCCAAGGCGCTGCTGATGGAATACCTGAATAAGTACCCCGGTACCACACACCGTCAGTTGGCCATGCACAAGATCGACTCTATCGACTGGGTGCAGAGCAATAACATCAATACACCCGAGTCGTATCAGTCGTATATGACTGATCATCCCGATGGCGACCACTATGATGAGGCTGAGGAACTGATGAAGAAACTCAAGGCTCAGGATGTAACACCCGAGGAAAAAACACTCGTGTCGAATGTGTTCCACAACTTCTTCGTAGCCATTAATGAGAAAGATGAGACAGCTCTTCAGAACACTGTGGCTGACGAGATGACACTGCTGAACAAGGAGAACGCTACGAAGGGCGACATCGTAGACTTGATGGACAAGCTCTATAAGGAAGATGTCGTAAAGATGATCTGGCGACTCCCTGGTAACTACGATATCAAAAAACGCGAAGTGGGTAATGACAGATATGAGCTGAACGTAAGTTTCTCGGCTAACCAAGACGTGGAATATACTGATGCAGCGAAAAATGGCTCAAACAAGTACAAGATCAATGCTACCGTCAACCCCGATGGTAAGATCTCACTCTTCAAGATGATCAAGATCGTGGAATAATTGTCAGAAGAAAGAATTTTGAAAATATTTCCAAAAATGTTTGGTCATGTCAAAATAAAGCATTACCTTTGCACTCGCATTTGAGGAGATACCCCTCGGTTTCTAACACGAAGCATCTTGGAAGGATGGGTGAGTGGCTGAAACCAGCAGTTTGCTAAACTGCCGTACGGGTTCCCGTACCGGGGGTTCGAATCCCCCTCCTTCCGCAGGGGTCTTTGAGAATGCCCGTTGGTGGATTCATCTAATGGTTAGGATACAAGATTCTCAATCTTGGCATAGGGGTTCGATTCCCCTATCCACTACCAAGGAGAGGTTTCAAACCCCTCCTTTTTCTTTTAAAGACCAGCAGTTAAGATCGTTACACCTATTAACGCCCAAGCATTGAATGAATAAGCTGAACGCAACCATCATACTTTTAGCACTGACCATGAACTGCCTCGGTATGAAGGCGGCCGAAAAGGACAGCACGTCTCTGCATCCTTCATTCGGTGTTGAATATACTGGTGAGGTGCAAACCGATTTCAAACGCGTTCGTCAGGCCAACCTCCTTCACCTCACAGCCGAGATTCCCCTTTCAAAAACGCTCTCTTTCGAGATGGGCTCCTTGAGCATACATTCTTTTAATAAAGAGCTGGTGGCTGAAGATCTGCAAGGCTATTCCAACATCAATGCTGACGATCTTCCCTTTGCACTGACGGTGGCAGGATTCAACTGGCAAATCAACGACCATCATTCACTCTTTGCCGGTATCCGCCGAACAGACGAGGATTACTTCTGTAGTGACGGAGTGGCCTTATTTACCAACAGCTCTTGCGGCATCTTCCCCACCCTCAGCTTTAATTTCCCCATTGCTACTTTCCCGGAGGCTGCATGGGGCATTCATTATAAGTACGACACAGCACCTCTGTGCCTGCAGGCATCACTATACAATGGCGTTGGTAACCACCGTTTTAGCGGAAGAAACAACGTCTTCCGCTTCTGTCCTCAGAGTGATGGCATATTTGCTATTGGTCAGGCAGAATACCGCTATCGGGATAGTCATTATTACCTTGGTGCCAGCTTACATACCGAACCTGATGTACGACCTTCCGTTTGGTCTTACGCGGAACAAGCATTGGCACCCAATCTTACTTTGCTTGCCGCTTACGGACACACCTTCGGTCGTGACAATGTATGTAACAACTTCTATGGCTTAGGAGCAAAATATGACATCAAGAACACCGAGTTCGGTTTGTTTACCGACTACACCAATATCGATGACATCCATGAATGGGCTACAGAGCTTATCTGCAGTCATCAATTCACCAACTACCTGACAGTGAAACCCGTGCTGCATATCCTCCACACCGACGGCGACACCAAGTGTATCGGTATGTTACGGTTTGACATCACTTTTTGATCCATATAAATAGGTTAGTTGCAAAGAAATGTGTATCTTTGCAGTCGAACACGACAGATAAGATATGAGAATCCAGCCTTGTGCAAAGATCAATTTAGGACTGAACATCGTGGCGCGACGGGCCGACGGGTATCATAACCTGGAAACAGTTTTCTACCCCGTACCCATCCACGATGAAATCACGATAGAGGAACGCCCCGATGACGGACGTTCAAGGTGCCTTCTCACCATGAACGGGAACCCCATTGACGGTGATTCCGAGAAGAATCTTGTGGTTCGTGCCTACCATCAGCTGGCGCAAAGGTATTCCCTTCCCCCTGTGAACATTACTCTTACCAAGAACATCCCCATGCAGGCAGGTATGGGAGGTGGCTCTGCTGATGGAGCCTTTACGTTGCGACTCCTCAACGAGATGTTCCAGTTGGGAATGACGACAGAAGAGTTGGAAGCTGCAGCAGTACCGTTGGGAGCCGATTGTGCTTTCTTTATCCAAGCAAAACCTGCATACGCAGAGGGCATCGGTGAGATCCTCCACCCTATTGACCTTTCGTTGGACAACTATTCCTTGGCGATTGTCAAGCCACCCATTGCCGTCTCCACCCGTGAAGCCTTTGCCTTGATCAGTCCGAAGCGACCCGTTCAATGCTGTCGCGAGGTGGTCATGCAACCCGTAGAGACCTGGCGCGACCGTCTTACCAATGATTTCGAGGAGAGCATCTTCCCCCAATATCCTGCTATCGGCGCCATCAAGGAAAAGCTCTATGATCTTGGAGCGGTATATGCCGCTATGAGCGGTAGCGGAAGTGCCCTGTTTGCCATCTTCGCCAACCAGCCAGAATCATTACATACCTATTTCCCTGACTGCTTCACAGCCGTTCTGTAAAACTTTAGAAGAAGATTGCAAAAAATACGCTGGAAAATTTGGCGGTGTGGATAAAAATCACTACTTTTGCAGTCGATTTCAAATTAAGTCGTTTCCGGATTATGGTCGGGGGCTACGCTCCAATGACTAGGTAAACGGCAAGAATCAATTATTCAACATCCAATTTTTAAAAATACACATATCCTACGTATGTATAACATAGACGAATTATCATCGAAGAATATCTCCGAATTGGAAGATATTGCGAAAGAGCTTGGTATATCCATTGACAAGAAATCCTCTCAGCAGGACATCGTTTATACGATTCTTGACGAGCAGGCAAAGATAGGTGCGGCTAAAACGCCTCTAACCACAAAACGTAAGCGCGTACGCATCAGTAAGAAAGATACTGACCGCGTTTATTCCGTTAACGGGAAGGAAGGCGAGAATTTCGACTTGAAGAAAAGCAAGAGTGCTACACCAGAGGTTGCTCCCTTGTTTTCTACAGAGAATGTAGAAATAGCACCAGTACCTGAGCAGGAAGAGGCACCGACAGTTGAGGAGCCCAAGACAGAGAAGCCCAAGGCTGAGAAAAGTAAGAAAGCTGCTGCAGAAGAGATCTTGGCACAGTTCCCCAAGCATCGAGGAAGAAAGTCTAAAGCAGAGCTGGCAGCCATTGCCGCCGCAGAGGCAGCCCAGAAGGAGCAGGAAGCAGCAGAGAAGGCCGAGTCTGTTGAAGAGACCGTTAATGAACCTGAGTCTGTGGTGGAACAGAAAGATATCATAACTGATGTTCCCGAAGCAGAGTTTGCTACTGGAGAGCCATCAGAATCCGACAATGAAGAGCAGAGTGATCTTCTGGCCCAACTCCAAGCCAAGGTAAATGCCCATCATGAAGAAGCCGAACAGTCGTTAGGCTCTAATGGTATTTGGGAAGGTGACCCGGGCGATGGAACCGATTTCATTCCTGTGGTCGATCTGCCGATAGAGGATCATGCCGTGCTTCCCAACTACGACATGTTCGACAACCCCACCACACCGATGCCCACAGCACAGCCTTCATTACGTCCTGTCGCTGTACAGCAGCAGCCGATGAGTGCCGCATACGACTTCTCTGATATCATCCGAGCCAATGGTGTGCTTGAGGTAATGCCCGACGGTTACGGATTCCTCCGTTCCAGCGACTACAACTACCTTTCTTCACCCGACGATGTGTATGTGTCAGTGGCACAGATCAAACGTTACGGTTTGAAGACCGGTGATGTAGTAAACTGTCATGTCCGTCCTCCCCACGATGGTGAGAAGTACTTCCCGCTGACCAGCATTGATCAGATTAACGGACGAGTACCTTCTGAAGTGCGCGACAGAATTCCTTTCGAGCACCTCACTCCCCTCTTCCCGGATGAGAAATATACCCTTTGCGGCGACCCGAGGACAACCAACCTCAGTACCCGCGTGGTAGATCTCTTCGCTCCTATCGGTAAGGGTCAGCGTGCACTGATTGTTGCTCAGCCAAAGACCGGTAAGACTATCTTGATGAAGGACATTGCGAACGCTATTGCAGCCAACCATCCTGAGGCTTATCTGATGATGCTGCTCATTGACGAGCGTCCTGAGGAGGTTACCGACATGGCTCGTACGGTGAATGCAGAGGTGATTGCTTCTACTTTCGATGAGCCTGCTGAGCGTCACGTGAAGATTGCCGGTATCGTTTTGGAGAAAGCCAAGCGAATGGTGGAATGCGGTCATGATGTAGTGATCTTCCTCGACTCCATTACCCGTCTTGCCCGTGCTTACAACACCGTTGCTCCTGCCAGTGGTAAGGTGCTAACTGGTGGTGTGGATGCTAACGCCCTACAGAAGCCGAAGCGTTTCTTCGGTGCTGCCCGTAACATCGAAGGCGGCGGTAGTCTGACAATTGTTGCTACGGCCCTTATCGACACCGGTTCAAAGATGGATGAGGTGATCTTCGAGGAGTTCAAGGGTACAGGTAACATGGAGTTGCAGCTTGACCGCTCACTCAGTAATAAGCGTATCTTCCCAGCTGTCAACCTCGTGGCATCAAGTACACGTCGTGATGATCTGCTCCAGGATAGGACAACACTCGACCGCATGTGGATTCTCCGTAAGTATATTGCTGATATGAATCCGATTGAGGCGATGAACACCATTCATGATAGTATGGAACGTACGAAGAGTAATGAGGAGTTCCTGCTGTCGATGAACTCGTAGTTTATAACAATTACGCAAAGTAAGAGGGCTTCAAACGATGACCAAAATCGTTTGCAGCCCTCTTTCTTTGCATGTTTTTCCGTAGGGATTGACTTCGTCGATCCCATACCCTGCCACGGGCCAATCCCCCAGAAAGAAAATCTCCGAACGCGAAAGTAAACTTTCTCATTCGGAGCTTCTCTTCCTGTGATTCCGTCGGGATTCGAACCCGAGACCCACAGCTTAGAAGGCTGTTGCTCTATCCAGCTGAGCTACGGAACCAAAAGCGGCTGCAAAATTACTCTTTTTTCTTTGAATACCCAAATTTTTTGATGAAATTATGTCAGCTCATAGATATCGCTGGGTGTTTTCCTGCGCAGCACATCCAGCAGGAAGTCCTTACCTGGAATGATACCTGAGTTTCGCAGAATCATCTCCACGGTTTTTCTGGCCAGCTCCGGGTGGTTGTTTTCCTCACTGAGATGACAGAGCCACACATGTTTCATGTTCGGTGTGACATTCTCCACCAAAGCCTGGGCACATGCCTTATTACTCAGATGACCGTTCTCGCTGAACACCCTGTCCTTCAAGTACTGCGGGTAAGGACCGTTGAACAGCATCTCCTCATCATGGTTCGCCTCAATCACCAAATAGTTCGCACGCTGGATATACTGCTTCATCTCGTCGGTCACATGTCCTGCATCAGTCATCAAGCAGAACACCGTACCCTCGCACTCAATACAATAGCCCACATTATCATTGCTATCATGAGGAACGTCGAACGATGTCACGGTGAAATCACCTAACTGCATCGTCGAGCCCTTCTCAATGATTTTTGCATTGATGGGTTGTATTTTACGTCGCACACAATAGTTATGGTCGATACCGCGATGAACCTCACGAGTGGCATAAACTGGAAGATGATATTCACAACTAAAAGAACCTACAGACTTTACATGGTCTGCATGATCATGGGTTATGATAATATGGCGGACTTGTGCCATTTTTAGTCCATAATCCTGAAAATATTTCTTCAGTGTACGTACACCTATACCAGTATCTATCAATATGCCGTCCGTTTCGGTGAAGAGGAAGTAACAGTTTCCGCTGCTACCGCTCCCGAAGGAAATGAATTTCAGCATGTCTGTGATTATTTTAATGCAAAAGTAAGAAAAAAAGAGGGATATACCAAAGATTTTTTATATATTTGCATGATTTTAAACTTTTAATATGAAAAGGTATAGTTTTCTATTACTGGTAATGCCTTTACTCATGGCTTGCGGTGCCAGCAAGGATGGTTCTGAAGACCAGCTGAAGGAGGTGGCCGACAGTTTTTCTGTGGGTTATTTCAACTACGATCTTCAGAAAGCAAAGCGTTTCAGCACCGATGATTCCGAGAAGTGGCTACAGTACATTGCCAGTAATATCCAGCAGGAAGATGTGGACATACTGCGGCAGCAGGAGTTGCCTGCAACGGTTCAGGTTGGAGAAGTAAGCTATACTGGTGACAGCTCAGCAATAGTGAATATTTCCGTCCAGAATTTCCTGAAGATGGATTCCATTGGTAAGGCAGGTGTGATGACCGAAGAGGCCGATTTCAAACTGAATGCCGACATCCACAACGGCAGATGGTACATCAGAATGGAAGGCCCACTGCGAAGTGAAAAGAGAAGTCACGACTGAGTCGGGGATTTGCGATAGGGAAATGTTCCTTATTGGTTTCATACGCCGGGTTCACCGCCTTCATACCCATATCAAAGCGCAGCACGAAATAGTCGAAATTCAGTCGTAAGCCGATACCATAAGCCACGGCAATCTGCTTATAGAACTCATCCAGCTTGAACTGACCGCCCGGCTGCTCCTCATAGTTTCGTAACGTCCATATATTACCCGCATCCACGAATACAGCCCCATCGAATTTCCAGAACAGGAACGTGCGGTATTCCGCATTCAGGTCGAGCTTCATATCACCGGTCTGGTTAATAAAGTCGATAGCTCCGTTCGACCCCTTGAACTTTCCTGGTCCTAAGCCCCTTACGCTCCATCCTCTTACAGAGTTCGCACCTCCCGAGAAGTAACGCTTTTCGAACGGCAGAATCCTACTGTTACCATAAGGATAGGCAATACCGAAGCCCGCATGGATAGCCAATTGGTTACGGCGGTCGAAACGAATCAGGTGGGTATAGTCGACATCGCCCTTTACATACTGTGCGTAAGCAATATTGAACAAAGTATATTGCCCGCGTTCGTTCTTATCTTCGCCTAACAGATGACTGAACCCATTGAGCAGGTTACCAGCGGTCTCGAGGTTAGCACGGAACGCATGGTGCCTTCCGTTGTGCGCCAACGAGAATCCGATCTTCATGATGAACAGGTCTTCGTAGTTATATCGCAGAATGGCGTTCCTGTTACTCACGCTGTCGAGATAATCATGCTTGAACGTACTGGATATCCACGGCATGTAGATATAGTTCAAGTCGATTACATCTGCCCGGTAAGTGGTATTCCTGTTCGCATCCGTCCACCTATACCGCCACGCCGCAGAGAAGAGTCGTCTGTGGAACTCCGGGCGATTCTGCATATTATAGCTCACCGACAGTTCCGATGCTGCCGAGCTCCTCTTCCTATAGCTCTTCGACACAGGAGCAATGAACCTGGGGAACGACAGCTTCGCCTCCATGTTATACTCCTCGTAGTCTTGGTTCTGATAACCCTCCAGTCCTGTAATGGCCTCAAAGGCGCCGCGAAGCTGAACACTGAATGTCTCCGACCCCTTGAACAGGTTACGGTTCTCATACGTCAGCATAGCAGCCGCACCTAAGTCACCTGCGGTATTCGTTCCTTCGGGCTGGAAACTCACGCTGTTCGGCTTGTATGTACTGATCTGGATATTACAGTCGAGCAGATTACTATCAGGCACTTCGTTGAACTTAATACTCGTATAGCGCACAGCCGAAAGTCGTCCGAAACTGTTATATGTTCGTTGCAGGTTCTGCGAGCTATAGAAATCCCCCTCCTTCAGCCATGTATTCTCGCGGAGAACAGAATGTCGCAGATGCAGCTTCCCATCGTCACCGCTCATAAAGTTCACCTGTCGTATCTTGTACCGCGGATGGAAAGTCACCTCTGCATCGCTATGCGACTGATACGGCATGAGCTGCATGGTGAGGTCAACCATTTTCGAGCCACGTGTAGTATCGGCATAGAAACGAATGAAATCCTTGTGGAATCGGTAGAAGCCGGCATGAGTAAGCTGTTGCGTCATCTGCTTACGGGCATTATCCAACTCTGAAGCCGAGAACTTCATACCCTCCTTCAGATACAGGTTCTTGGCATGATCAATATCCAGCACCTTGGCCACACTGTCGTCTTGGATATCATATTTCACCGACCGTATAAAATAAGGAATTCCCGGATGCAAGGTATAGATGGCGGTAAGCTTATGTCTCCGCGTCTTCGTGTCAAGGGTGACATAGCCGTTCATGTAACCCATGTTATGCAACGCATCCTGCAGATCCCCACATGTCTGCTTGGCCAACAGCGAATCATACACCACAGGCTCCTCACCGATATTCCGCAGCGTACGGTTCAGCCACTTCGTCGTGTCTCTTCCGGCCATGCCATATGTTCCCAATGGAACCTTGAACAGCGAGAACCACTTACTGTTGGCCTGCTGATGGATGTAAGTGGACATCTGCGAAACGTCAATCTCCTTGGCATCAGTCTCCACCCTTACCTTATCCAGCAAATACTCACCATCGGAAAGGAATTTCGATGATGAGCACGAAGCCATGAACAGCAGACAAGCAAGTGGTGCGAGTAATTTCCTTGATACCATGAATTTTTCTTTTTCGCTTGCAAAAGTAAGAAAAAAAATGTACTTTTGCAATATGATAAGCAAAAACTTGTTGAAATACGTACGTAGCCTCGAAAACAAGAAGGGGCGCAAGGAGTTGGGACTCTTCGTTGCTGAAGGAACGAAGATCGTGGGTGACATGATGAAGGTGATGGGCCCCTTCCGAATCTTTGCCACAGAAGAGTGGTGGAAAGAAAACGACCTGGCACCCTGCGAGGAAGATAAGGTTCTCTCTGAAGAGGATCTCCGCCGACTTAGTTTCCTGCAGCATCCGCAGCAGGTAATGGCCTTCTTCCTTCTTCCCGTTAACGAGAATCCGTTCTTAGCTGATCAACAAGATATTACGCCGCTTACCAACGAACTGTTTCTTGCCCTTGATGATGTACAGGATCCTGGTAATCTTGGCACGATTATCCGCATAGCCGACTGGTTCGGCATTTCCACCATCTTCTGCAGTTTGAACACTGCTGATGCCTATAACCCCAAGGTGGTACAGGCCACCATGGGAAGTATTGCCAGGGTAAAGGTGATCTATACCGATTTGGTAGAGCTATTCAGTCATCTGCCCCAAGATTTCCCCGTCTATGGCACCTTCCTCAACGGAACGAATATCTATCAGGAGCCGCTCAGCCACAACGGCATCATTGTAATGGGTAACGAGGGGAAAGGCATCTCCCCAGAAGTAGCAGCCCATATCAACCGCCGTCTCCTCATCCCCCACTACCCTGCCGACAAGGCCACTGCCGACAGTCTGAACGTTGCCATTGCAACGGCCATCACCTGCGCAGAGTTTAGGAGGAGATAATGAGAAGCAAGAGGCAAGAAGCAAGAGGCAAGAGAATACTACAGAGTTGTTGTAAAGAAAAAGGGCGCATCAAAAGATACGCCCTTGTTTGTATATTATTGTTTACTATTTGGTTCATATTGCTAAAGTTTTTGGTTCGACTATGTTTAATTCTTTTGCAAAGTTAACACTTTTTTCTGAAACTACCAAATTATAAGTGCCGTAAAGTGCAAAAATCCGTTAACACACATGGGGGAAACCGTTAAAAAACACTGAACGCCGTAAACGCTCCCAGTGAATGACGTAAACACTCTCAGCGTTTGACGTTCCCGCTATCAGCGTTTGACGCACTTTCCACAAGAAACTGCCATAGTTTCTACCGCAAAGTATGGCACTTTGTGACATTTGTGACGTGTGACATTTGTGACAATAAGCTTTTCAACATATGGATTTGAAAGGTTATATTAATATATAATATATATATTATATATTAATATAAAATATTATTACTTATAATTTATAATCTAATCTTAGTTTTCTCAACATCGAAAATCCTTAATGTCACAAATGTCACATGTCACAAATGTCACACTTTTGAAAAAGAACCCCTCGCAGATGATTGTAAAATCGAATTGTTTTTTGTACCTTTGCACTTCAATCTGCAAAGCAACAACGAACAAGAGAAACAGATGACAGAATATACAGTAACGGGAATCAGGCATCAGCTGGGTGAAGGTCTGTCTGCTGAAGCGCAGACGGAAAAAGCAAGGCGCTTTGTGGCCCAGTTGGAGGAAGGTCAGGAGGTGATGCTGGCAGCCGAGTCTGAGAATCCTGTAGATGTGAATGCAATTGCGGTTTACATCGACTACAAGCGCGTGGGCTATATCAACAAGGAAGATGCGCCAGAGGCCAAGCAGCTGCTCGACGAGCGTGGTCGCGGTGTAGGAAAGGTGGTGAGAACAGATCATCACGTCACGTTCTTCATCTCCATTCCCGGAGCGCCAGAGAAAAACACCCCGCAGGTAAGACGGGAAAGGATACTCCCCGAGGGCGTGCTGGGCGATAGTGTAAGGATACCGTTCACCAAGGGCGAGAGCGCGCTGCAGCTGATAGCCAACGACCTGCTGACCATGGAGGTGAGTAGGAAGAACATCAAGAGCATCCTGCATCTGGCCGACCTCTACCTACCCCATATCAAGACCTCCATCTGCCATGATGACAACATGTGGCTGAACAGGATCGAGAAACAGCTGCACACGATCTGTGAACAACGCGAGGCCCTGGAGTTGTCGGACGAGGAATCGGAACAACTTGACAACACATACCAAATGATGCGCGAAGCCGTAGGTGACATCCACTGCACACAAGATCATTGGCCTGAGCGAATCTTCATCGGTCAGCTTGAGCACCTACGCCATGATGAACGCACAAAAACCTATCTTTATAAGAAATACTGCGAGGCCTTCCTCGGCGGGAAGGATTTTGACGAGACCGATAAAAACCGGTTGAAAGCAGAGCACGACAGACTCACCAACTGGCTGAAGGGGATGAAGTGGAGCGAGCTGAGAAACCCTCGCAGTCTGGAAACGATGGCACACAAGGTAAACTACCTCGGCTTGTCGCGACAGGAGCTCTATGAGCTTTATAGTGTGTTACTGCTGATTGAGCGCCTGGAGAAGTCGATGAAGGGACTGACGGTTAACCACGAACAGATTGTAGCTGAGCTGAAACCCATCTTCTATGGCAACGAGGAAGAGATAAACACATTCCTGCAGGATATCCAGTACATGAAGCCAACCCAAATCACCGAAAGGGTGAATCAGCTTGTGAAGCAAGATATAATTTCGGGCCTTTCGAGGAAACGCAACCTTTGGTCAGTGCTGCACAGATATGAACTCTACTTACCCTCGGAAACGAACTGGAATCTACAGGTGAAATAACCATTTTCGATGACTACCCCTTCATAAGGGAATCGGCGTTTGTCGGTTCCCTTTTTGTGTCTCTACTTGTACAAATACTTGTGCGTTACTTGTATTTGCTTGTAATTACTTGTATTTCAATGCGTTACAAAACAAAACCTTCTTTTCCCTCCCATTCTCTTCGTACCTTTGCAAAGGATTCAAAAATTGAATCTGCGGAGAAATCCGCTTAATGTTAAATCTGAGTTGATGCGGTGAGGGAAGTCTCGCGAGTGAAAAGGATCCAATTTCAGCACTTGTCTCATCTCGCAAATTCAACAAAACAAAATGGTAAAAAATTTTATTAAGAATGGAAAGTGCTTTACATGTATCGGCAAGGGAGTAACCTCCCCTGCCGTACCAGCCACCCGTCAGGAATGGGAACACATGCGCAGAATGCCCTGGCTGAAGGAGATGTGCGACCGTATTGAGAAGGGTGAGGAAGAACTGAAGAGCCAACTGCCCGTGTGGACAGCTCATTGCGCTGAGTTCAAGAACAACCACCGTTCAGCGGCAGATGCGCTGAAACCGCTGAAACGACTGATGTTCGACTTCGATGAAAAGGGGCATACGGTAGAGATCAAGAAGATTCTTCTGGAGAAATCTCCCTATACCGTATTGCTCATTGAGGAATCGGTGAGAAGAGGTACGCATGTATTGGTGGAGCTGCCCGATGGTGTAACACCTGATGAGGCGCAGGAGACCATGAAAAACATCACAGGCTTTGAGCCGGATAAGGCTGTGAAGGATGTTGCAAGGTGTATCTACATGGTGCCGATGGGGCATACTCATTATGTTCATGCGAGGCTGTTTGAGCCGGAAGTGAGGAGTGTGGAGTGTGTAGTGAGGAGTGAGATTACTCCTGAGATACAGACTCCTGTTTTTCCTGGTCAGTTCAAGGGTGTTCCTTATTCATCCATCATCAGCGAATACTGGAACAGAACGGGCGGAGAACCCATCAGGGGGGAACGGAACAAACGGCTGCATCAGTTGGCTGCTAACCTGAGGGCTATCTGCGAGAACTCTGAGAATTGGCTGCTGGAAGTGATGCCCACCTTTGGCTTGTCGAATCAGGAAATGCGGACTATCATTCACTCAGCCTGCAAGGAACCCACAAAAGGTTCGCGCATGATGGATCAGATCGTGAACTCGCTGAAGGGAGAGAACTTTTCTGAAGACATCGATGAGGATGAAGATAAAGTTCAATGTTCAATGTTCAAAGTTCAAAGTAATAAGTTGCCCATCGGGTTGAAAGAATCGCTCATTGGAGTACCCAAGAACATGCAGATGCCTGTCTTATGCTCTGTGCTCCCTATCGCTGGCGCCTATGCCGACCAAGTGGAGGTTGAATACTGCGACGGAAACACCCAGCATCTGGGATTGATGAGTATCATCCTTGGCGAGCAGGCCAGCGGCAAGAGTGTCTGCAAGCATGCGGTGGATGTATGGAAGCGGCAGTTTGAAGAGGAAGATGCCTTGGCAAGAAAGCGTGAAGAGGAATGGAAAGAGCGCAAGAAAGCCCGTAAGGCTAACGAGACAGCGCCCGATGACCCCCATGTGCTGATACGAACGATGCCTGTAACGGTAAGCTGCTCTACCCTGCTGAAACGCTTCAAGAATGCCAACGGACATACATTATATAGCTTCGGCGAGGAACTGGATACGTTGCGAAAAACCAATGGCGCTGGCTCATGGTCGAGCAAGTATGACATCTACCGACTGGCATTCGACCGCGGTGAGTGGGGACAGGATTACAATAGTGATCAGGCAGAATCGGGTGTGGTAAGAGTTGCCTACAACTGGAGCATATTGGGTACTTACGGTGCCATGAGGAAATGCTTCAAGAGTGACAACATCGAGAACGGTCTTTCATCAAGAATCCTTGTGGCAGAAATGCCTGACAACAGTTTCTCGAAGATGCCCCGGTTCAAAAAACGCACCTTGGAAGACGAGGCAAAGATTCAGGAGGCGGTGACGAAACTGAGAAGCTATTCGGGATTCATTGACACACCTCGGTTGAGAAGATTCATCGAGCAATGGGTGGAAGAGAAACGAGTGGAGGCCGCAAAGGATATCGACCACGTAAAAGACACCTACCGCAAACGTGCTGCCGTTATCGGCTTCCGCGCAGGAGTGATCTTCCATCTGCTGGAGAATTCCTCAAACGCCCAAGGGAACAGGATGCGGGAATCAAAGGCTTGCATCGACTTCGCCCTGATGATGGCGGAATACTGCTTGGAAAGTCAGATAAAGGTGTTCGGAAACGACTTGCAGAACCAGTATATCGACGCAGAAAGCGAATGTAGGCGATACGGTGCTAATTACAGCGTGTTCGACCAGCTTGCTCCCCTGTTCTCGATAGATGACCTAAGGGCACTGAAACGAGATAGCTGCAGTGAAGCGGCTATCCGCAAAATCATCTCTCGCTGGCATCGTGACAACTGGATTGAAAGAATCGACAAGATGCACTGGAGAAAGATGAAAGCCGAAATGTGACATTTGTGACATGTGACATTTGTGACAATAAGCAAAATGAATGTGAGGGGTGGCATCATAAAGATATCACCCCTCATTTTTTTGTCGAAATAGTTGGGAGATTCATGGATTATTATTATATTTGCATGCAAGAATCCTAAACAATCAGAAAGAAGGATGGTACATATTAGGTTACCCGATGATAAGAACAGACCACTAAGCTTCTATCTGGCTATGGAAGAGTACGTTGCACGAAATACCAACGTTGACGACGCCTTCTTTATCTGGCAAGTGGAACCCAGCGTGATATTCGGAAGGAACCAGCTGATTGAGAACGAGGTGAACATCGAATACTGCAAAAGGAACGGTGTGAAGATGTACCGCAGGAAAAGCGGAGGCGGCTGCGTATATGCTGATATGAGTAATATGATGCTGTCGTATATCACTAATGGCGACAGCGTGAACTTCACCTACCACAAATATACCACATTGGTGGTTACTGCCCTTCGACAACTGGGTATTCCGGCTACGGCCAACGGAAGGAACGACATCCTGATAGATGGGAAGAAGGTGAGCGGAAACGCATTCTACCACCTGGGAGCACATCAGACTGCAACGGGTAAAGGGAGGAATATCGTACATGGAACGATGCTCTACGACACGGAGATGCGGAACATGCTGGGATGTATTACTCCCGATGACGAGAAGCTGCTGAGCAAGGGAGTGAGAAGCGTTCGACAGCGCATCACCTTGTTAAAGGAACATACAACACTGACACTGGAGGAGATTCGCGAAGCACTCATCCGTTTCGCCTGTAATGAGGAACGAATGCTGACTGCTGAGGAGATACAAAGCATCGAGGAGATGGAAAAGGAGTATCTCTCACCGAAGTTCATCTATGGAAACAATCCGCGCTATACGGTGATAAGGAAACAGCGCGTGGACAATGTGGGGACCATCGAGGTGAGAATGGAGGTGAAGAACGGGGTGATCAGGGATTTCGATATGAAAGGCGACTATTTCCTGACTGGCGACCAGAATGAACTGTGTAGCCGACTGAAGGGAACGCCCTTGAACAAAGAGGCGCTGATGGCCGCAATCCCCCACTCCATCAGTGATATCATAGTAAACTTACAAACAACTGATTTAATATCTTTAATCTTAAGCAATGGAGAATAAAAGAACTTGTCTGTATGACAAACATGTGGCTCTGGGTGCATTAATCTCACCCTTTGGCGGCTTTGACATGCCGATACAGTATTCGAACATCATTGATGAGCACAATGCCGTAAGACAGCATTGCGGGGTGTTCGATGTGAGTCACATGGGTGAAGTAACCGTCAAGGGTGCTGAGGCGGAACGCTATGTGAACCATATCTTCACCAATGATGTCACGGGCGCTCCCGACGGACAGATTTATTATGGAATGATGTGTTATGAGAATGGTGGTACCGTTGACGACCTCTTGGTGTATAAGATGGGCGAACAGGACTACTTCCTGGTGATCAATGCGGCCAACATCGACAAGGACTGGGCATGGATGCAGCAGCAGGCCAAGGGGTTCGACATTGATTTGCAGAACTGCTCCGACTACTACGGACAAATTGCTGTTCAGGGTCCGGAGTCGGAGGCTGTGGTGGAAGAGGTGCTCGGACTTTCTTGTAAGGAACTGGTGTTCTACACAGCCAAGACGATAGACGTTGATGGCGAGACCATTATCATCAGCAGGACGGGTTACACCGGTGAGGACGGCTTCGAGATTTATGGCTCGCATGCCTTTATCCAGCGCCAGTGGGACAAGCTGATGGCGTGTGGAAGATGTAAGCCCTGCGGACTGGGTTGTAGAGATACGCTGCGCTTCGAGGTGGGATTGCCACTCTATGGCGATGAGCTGTCTGACGAGATCTCACCGGTCATGGCTGGCTTATCGATGTTCTGCAAACTCGACAAGGAGGAGTTCATCGGTAAGGAGGCATTGGCACAGCAGAAAGCGGAAGGTGTGAAGCAGCGCGTGATTGGTATTGAATTGAAAGACAAGGCTATACCCCGTCATGGTTATAGTGTTTTATACCAGGGCGAGAAGGTGGGTGAAGTAACTACAGGCTACAACTCCATCTCTACAGGAAAGAGCGTTTGCATGGCATTGGTTGACACGGCGCATGCTAAATTAGGTACGGAACTGGAAATCCAGATACGCAAGAAAACCTTCCCGGGTGTAGTGGTGAAAAAGAAATTCTACGAGAAGAGATATAAGAAATAGATGTGAGAGGTGAGAAATTAGAGGTGAGAGAATAGATTCAGAGATAATGATAACATGAAAGAGTATTATGTTCTAAAACAAGATCATGAGCTCTGACATAAAAGGTTATCTCTCACTTCTCACCTCTCACCTCTTACCTCTAAAAAATAGAGCGAAGCGAAATTTAAATATTATAACTATGGCAAAAGTAATTGAAGGACTCTATTATTCTGAGAGTCATGAGTATGTGAAAGTGGATGGTGACTTCGGTTTCATCGGTATTACCGACTATGCGCAGAACGCATTGGGAAACGTGGTGTATGTGGATATGCCCGAGGTGGATGATGAAGTGACTGCAGGTGAGGAATTCGGTGCTGTGGAGAGCGTAAAGGCTGCCAGCGACCTGATTTCACCGGTTAGCGGAACGGTGGTGGAAATCAATGAGGCTCTCGAGGATCAGCCGGAACTGGTGAACGAGGATGCTTACGCCAACTGGATCATCAAGGTGGAGCTCAGCGACAAGGGTGATCTTGATAACCTGATGGATGCTGCCGCTTACGAAGAATTCTGTAATAAATAAGAGGTGAGAGGTAAGAAATTAGAGGTGAGAGAATAGATTCAGAGATAATGATAACATGAAAGAGTATTATGTTCTATAACAAGATCATAAGCTCTAACATAAAAGGTAATCTCTCACTTCTCACCTCTCACTTCTCACCTCTAAAAAAAATAAATATTATGAACCACAAGTATTTCCCGCATACCGAGGAGGAAATCCAGCAGATGCTCAAGGTGGCAGGGGTGGAGTCGTTAGACGGGCTCTATGCCGACGTGCCTGAGAGCATTCGCTTCAAAGGCGACTACGAGATCGCTGATGCGATGAGCGAGTTGGAAATCCGTCAGTTCTTCAACACCTTGGGGATGATGAACGATCAGCTCACGTGCTTTGCTGGTGGCGGTGTATATGATCATTATACACCGTCGGTGATTCCCAGTATCGTGGAGCGCTCTGAGTTTCTGACCAGCTATACACCGTATCAGGCAGAGATCTCTCAGGGTACGCTGCATTATATCTTCGAGTATCAGAGTATGATGGCGGAGCTTACCGGCATGGATGTGTCGAATGCATCGATGTACGACGGGGCTACTGCTACTGCCGAGGCGGTGATGATGGCTTTCGCCGCAGGAAAGAAATGCACGAAGGTATTGGTAAGCAACACCATCGACCCGAAGGTGCGCCGCGTGATAGATACCTATGCGAAGTTCCACGGTATTGAGATCGTAGGGATTGAAGCCAAGGAGGGTGTGACCGACAAGGCGGACATGGAAAAGAAACTCGCTGAGGGTGGCGTGGCTGGCGTAGTGGTACAGATGCCGAACTATTATGGTATCGTAGAGGACTATACCAGCTTTGCTGATGCTATCCATGAGCAGAAGGGGTTGTTCATCATGAACAGCATTGCTGCTGATCTGGCTTTGCTGAAATCTCCCAAGGAATGGGGTGCTGATATCGCAGCTGGCGACGGACAGAGTTTAGGTATCCCGATGACATTCGGCGGACCGTCGGTGGGTTATCTGTGCTGCACGGAGAAGCTCATCAGGAAGATGCCAGGAAGAATCGTTGGTATGACTAAGGATAGTCGTGGCCAGCGTGCTTTTGTACTGACGCTTCAGGCTCGTGAACAGCATATACGCCGACAGAAGGCTACGTCGAACATCTGCTCGAATCAGAGTCTGATGGCTTTGTTCGTTACCATCTACCTCTCTCTGATGGGTAAGCAGGGCATGAAGGAAGCTGCAGAGCAGTCGTATGCCGGTGCTCACTATCTGTGCGACAAGCTCATAGAAACGGGCTTGTTTAAGCGTACATTCAACCAGCCGTTCTTCAATGAGTTCTGCGTTACCTACGAAGGGGATGTGGATGCCATGCAGAAGAAATGTATGGAACTGGGCTATCTCGCCGGTGTGAAAATCGATGCGCACACGGTGATGTTTGCCGTTACTGAGAAACGTACCAAAGAGGACATCGACGATCTGGTAGAAATCATCAAGGAGGGTAAGAAATGAATAACAAATTATATGGTAACCTGATCTTCGAACTGTCGAAAGAGGGTCGTAGGGGCTATTCATTGCCTCAGAACAGATATGGAATCTACTCCGCAGAGGAACTGCCGGATGCTCTGAAACGAAAGGAAGAGGCGCAGTTGCCTGAATGTGATGAGATGACGGTGGTGCGCCATTATACGAACCACAGTGCGAACAATTTCGGCGTGAACAACGGCTTCTATCCATTAGGAAGCTGTACGATGAAGTATAACCCGGTGATCAACGAGGAGATTGCGGCTATGAAGGAGTTCGCTGAGCTTCATCCTTTACAGCCAGCTGAGACGTGCCAGGGTGCTCTTGAGGTGTACTACTGTGTGCAGCAGGCGCTTTCGGAACTGGCAGGACTGAGTGAGTTTACGCTCAATCCTTGTGCCGGAGCGCATGGGGAGCTGACAGGACTGATGGTTATACGCGCCTATCATGAGAGTCGGGGTGACAGCCAACGTACGAAGGTAATCGTTCCTGACTCGGCGCATGGTACGAATCCTGCTTCGGCAGCCGTTTGCGGACTCGACATCTTGGAGGTGAAGAGTACGGATAAGGGACTGGTGGATCTGCCTGACCTCATCGCACTGATTGAACAGCACGGACCGGAGATTGCGGGGATGATGATGACAAACCCGAATACGTTGGGTCTGTTCGAGAAGGATATCCCTGAGATTGCCAAGAGGATACACGACTGCGGCGGACTGATGTATTACGACGGGGCGAACCTGAACCCGATGCTGGGGGCTTGTCGTCCTGGTGACATGGGATTCGACGTGATGCATATCAATCTGCACAAGACATTCTCCACACCGCATGGTGGCGGAGGACCAGGAAGCGGTCCTGTGGGCGTAAGAAAAGGATTGGAGCCCTTCCTCCCTACTCCACGCGTCATCCTGAATGAAGAGGAGAATATGCTGACCGTTGAGACGGATAATAACCAGACATTGGGCAGCATCGGATCGTTCTTCGGAAACTTCGGCGTTATTCTTCGCGCCTTTACGTACATTCTTTCTATGGGTAAGCAGTATATCAAGATGGTGGGTCCCTTGGCTACACTGAATGCGAACTATATCAAGGAGAGTCTGAAGGATGTGTATGAACTGCCCATCGGCGGACTGTGTAAGCATGAGTTTGTGTTCGACGGACTGAAGGACAAGTCAACAGGTGTGACCACCATGGATGTGGCCAAACGGTTGCTCGACTATGGCTATCATGCGCCTACCATCTATTTCCCGCTACTCTTCCACGAGAGTCTGATGATTGAGCCGACGGAGAATGAGAGTAAGGAGACCATCGACGGATTTATCCAGGTGATGCGGAAGATTGCGCAGGAGGCCAAGGAGAATCCTGAACTGGTGAAGAGCGCACCGCACAACACGCCCATCGGACGGGTGGATGATGTGCTGGCAGCCAAGCATCCCGTGGTGACCTTCCGTCAAATGAAAAGAGAGGAACAGGCATGAAGGAACTGATTATCATCGGTAGCGGACCAGGGGGCTACAGAACAGCTGCGTATGCCGCAAGGAAAGGGGTACATGTCACCATCTTTGAGGACAAGGAGGCTGGCGGCACGTGTCTGAACTGCGGATGTATTCCTACCAAAACACTCTGTCATGAGGCGGAGATTGTCGACATCTTGAAGGATAAAGGTATTGACGCTGTTGACTTCTCCGCAATCATGACACGAAAGAACTCAGTGATTGAACAGTTGCGTTCGGGGGTGGAAACGATTCTGCAAGGTGAGAATATCTCGTTCGTGAGAGCGCATGCGGCATTCAAGGATGCGAATACGGTGGTGGCCAACGGACAGGAATATAAGTCCGACAGGATCATCATTGCCACTGGGTCGCATGCCAAGATGCTGCCCATCGAGGGAATCGACCAACCGAACGTAATGACTTCCACCGAACTGCTGAACATCACTGAGGTGCCTAAACGGTTGTGTATCGTGGGAGCTGGTGTCATCGGCATGGAGATGGCATCGGTGTTCAATAGCTTAGGAAGTGAGGTGACGGTTGTCGAGTTCCTCAAGGAGTGTCTGCCGATGGTTGACAGTGATATAGCCAAACGTCTTCGTCAGACCATCGCCAAACGGGGCGTGAACTTCTTCATGCAGAGTGGCGTGAAACGAATCGATGGTAACACGGTGTTCTTCGAACGAAAAGGGAAAGAGGAACAGGTGGAAGCTGATATCATCCTCATCGCTACAGGACGTGGGGCCAACGTGGATAATCTCGGATTGGAGAATACTGGCGTGAACTTCTCTCCCAGAGGAATAGAGGTGGATGAGAACATGCAGACCAATATCCCGCATATCTATGCCATTGGCGATGTGAATGCAAGGATGATGCTGGCTCATGCGGCTACCTTCCAGGGCATGAAGGCCGTGAACCACATGCTGGACATCGGGGATGAGATCAACTTGGACATGATGCCTGCGGCCATCTTTACAAAGCCTGAGGCTGCTTGCGTGGGACTATCTGAAGATCAATGCAAAGAGAAAGGGATAAGCTTCCTTTGTAAGAAGGGATTCTATCGTGCCAATGGTAAGGCATTAGCAATGGATGAGACCGACGGCTTACTCAAGTTGATGACCGATGAGAACGGATTGATCCTCGGCTGTCATGTGTTCGGTGCCCACGCAGCGGATATCGTACAGGAAGTGAGTGTGCTGATGTGCAAACATACCAACGTTCACGAACTGGCACAGATGGTGCATATACATCCCACACTCAGTGAGATTCTTTCGGATACGGCGATGATGTTCTGAGAAGAATTGAACTTTCGGAGCAGCGAGCGCCAACAAGCTTGCTTGATTGGCCGAGTCGTGACGAAAGTCAACGAAGTTAAAAATTGAAGAATTAAAGATTAGACATTTAAAAAATAAGGATTAAGAAAACTCTTAATCCTTATTTTTTGATTAGTTGTTGACCGTTCCTCCAACAATATCGAGTAGCTCTGAGGTGATGGCCTGCTGACGACTCTTGTTGTACTGCAGGTTCAACTCACGAAGCAACTCATCGGCATTGTCGGTTGCGGTCTGCATGGCCACCATACGGGCGGCATGCTCCGATGCATTACTGTCGAGCAAGGCCGTATAAAGCATCAGGTGAGCAAGCTTAGGAACAAGCTGTGAGAGCACTGTATCCATGTCTGGCTCCACAATGAAGTTATCGTTCAACGGCTTCACTTCTTCCTTCTCGCCTCTTGCCTCTTTCTTCTCACCTCTCTTCTTCAGGTACTCCTGACTCTCCTTCGTGGCAATCACAGAGGTAAGGTCACGCTCATGATCACGCTGTAACTCTTCCTCCAAATCGATAGGAAGGAAGGTCTTACGGGTGAGCACCTGTGAACCGGCACTCTTGAAATGATGATAGATCAGTTCCACCTTGTCAATCTCCCCTTCCAGGAACTTCATTCCAAGCTCCCGCGCAATCTCAATACAATCATGCGCATTAGGCTTGTCGGCCAAGGAAGAATACTCACCCATCGTCTTCAATCCCATCTTGTTGGCCTTCTCATAGACCTTACGACCAATGGGATAGATCTCGATGTTCTCACGACCGATCTGCTGGGCATATTCATCTACCGCTTGCGTCATCATCTTGATGGTGTTAGCATTGAATCCGCCACAGAGGGAGGAGTTCGATGAAAAGACCACAAGGGCAACCCTTTGTACAGGGCGCACTTGGTCGAACGGGGTCTGAGACTCGGCTTCCGCTGCGAGGAACGACTTGAGGATATGCTCCAGCAAGGTCTCGTAAGGCAGCATGTTCTGAATAGCTACCTGTGCGTGATGCAGCTTACTGGAGGCTACCATCTTCATCGCCGACGTGATCTTCCGCGTGGAATTGACAGAGGCAATACGACCTTTGATTTCTTTCAACGAAGGCATAGGCTAGGCTTTATACGTTCCTGCAATGTCAGCCATGACGGCTTCGATCTTAGCAGTCGTCTCATCGTCAATCTTACCGTTGGCAAGGGTTTCGATGACCTCAGGGTTGGCAGAGCGCAACTTATCGAGGAAGGCCGTCTGACACTCACGTACCTTAGGAATAGGTACCTCGCGCATCAATCCGTGCACACCGCAATAAAGGATGGCAATCTGCTCGCCTACGGGCATAGGACTGTACTGCGGCTGGATGAGCAACTGGTTGTTCTTTCGTCCACGGTCGAGGGTCATGGCCGTCACAGCATCCATATCACTGGAGAACTTCGAGAAGGCCTCGAGCTCACGATACTGCGCCTGGTCGATCTTCAACGTACCGGCCACTTTCTTCATTGACTTGATCTGTGCTGAACCACCCACACGTGATACAGAGATACCAACGTTGATGGCTGGACGGAAACCTTGGTTGAAGAGGTCGCTCTCCAAGAAGATCTGTCCGTCGGTGATAGAGATCACGTTCGTGGGGATGTAAGCGGATACGTCACCTGCCTGTGTCTCGATGATTGGCAGAGCTGTCAAAGAGCCACCACCCTTCACATGTCCCTTCATGCACTCGGGAAGGTCGTTCATCTGCTCAGCCACTTCCTGCTGCTCGTTTATCTTTGCTGCTCGCTCCAAGAGACGGGAGTGCAGATAGAACACATCACCAGGATAAGCCTCACGTCCTGAAGGACGGCGGAGAATCAGTGATACCTCACGGTAGGCTACAGCCTGCTTGGAGAGGTCGTCATATACAACCAATGCTGGCAGACCGCGGTCGCGGAAATACTCACCGATGGCAGCACCTGCAAAGGGTGCATAGTACTGCATGGCTGCAGGATCAGCAGCAGTAGCAGCTACCACGATGGTATAAGGCATAGCCCCATGTTCCTGTAAGGTAGATACGAGGGTGGCAACCGTACTGGCTTTCTGACCAATAGCCACATAGATACAATAAACAGGCTTACCAGCCTCATAGAAACTCTTCTGGTTGATGATTGTATCCACGGCAATGGCGGTCTTACCTGTCTGACGGTCACCGATAATCAGCTCACGCTGACCACGACCGATGGGAATCATCGAGTCGATGGCCTTCAAGCCCGTCTGCAGCGGCTCCTTCACCGGCTGACGATAGATCACACCCGGAGCCTTACGGTCGAGCGGCATCTCGAAAGCATCGCTCAAGTCAATGTCTCCCTTACCGTCGATGGCCTGACCCAGCGGATTGATAACACGTCCCAGCATGTTGTCGTTGACACGGATAGAGGCGATACGCTTGGTACGCTTCACCACCATGCCTTCCTTGATGCCTGAGGTGGAACCTAAGAGCACACAACCCACGTTGTCTTCCTCCAGGTTCATCACGATAGCCATGGTTCCGTTTTCGAATTCCAGCAGCTCGTTCGCCTCGGCATTGCGTAGTCCGTAGATACGGGCCACACCATCACTGACGGTCAGCACGGTTCCCACCTCTTCGAACTTCTCGGCATTGGTGATTCCCTTCAGCTGATCGAGCAGTACCTGGGATACTTCGCTTGGTTTAATCTTATCTGACATTGTTTTCTGTTATTCGTTATTACGTTATTACGTCATGACGTTATTACGTTCATTTACTTAATTGAGTGAGAATGGAATTCAACTTCGTCTTGACACTCGCATCCAAGCGGTAGGTGTCGTATTCGAGGATGAAACCACCGATGATATCGGGATCCACCTCCGACTCAAACTCCACTGTTCCATTAGTCTTGCCCTCCACCATCTGTCGCATCTTCTGCTCTGTGGCAGGTGAAACGGCGGCAGCAGTGATGAGACGTCCACGGATGACATTCTTCTGTTGACGGTAAAGCGTGACGTACGAATTAGCGATGAACTGCATCACACGCTCCCGATCTTCCTTCAGCACCAGCTTGATGAAAGTCTTGGTAAGGTCGGATGGCTTCTCACCAACGGCAGTCAGCAACAAAGCTTCCTTCTTATCCTTCGAGAGCATCGGATTGTCAATCGTAAACCGTAGCTGCGGCACTTCGACGTAGCTCTTGGCGAGCTGCTGCATCTCCGTGTACACAGCATCTTCGATTTTCGCTTCGGTCGCACTCTTGAGCAGTGCACGAGCGTATCTTACCGATATGACTCCAATATCCATACGTTAAATACCTTAGTTAACAGTAGAAACATCATCCAGCATACGGTCAATCAGATCCATCTGCGACTTGTCGTCTTTCAGGTTCTGTCTGAGAACCTTCTCGGCGATATCGACACTCAGCGTGGCTACCTGACTGCGGATATCAGCAATGGCGGCCTTTTTCTCCTGTTCGATGGCTGTTTTTGCATCGTCCAGCAGACGGGCACCTTCTGCCCTTGCCTTTTCCTGCGCCTTCTCCACGATAGCGTCACGCGTTGCTGCAGCCTCCTTCAGTATCTGAGCCTGCTTCTCACGAGCCTCTTGCAAGATGGATTCACCTTCTTTCTCGATATTGGCGAGACGCTCCTGGGCTTCGTGAGCCTTGCGGAGACTCTCGTCGATATAGTTCTTGCGTTCCTCCACCATACCAGTGATGACGGGGAAGCCGAACTTGGCTAGAAGGAGAAAGACCACCAAGAACGCCACCAACATCCAGAAGAATAATCCGAAGTCGGGCGTTAATATTGATGGTAAGTTAATTGAGCCCATTTGCACAGATGAATTTAATGATTAAAGGAATACGCAGAGTGCGCATACAACGACAGCGAACAGGGCAACACCCTCAACGAATGCGGCTGTCAGAATCATGTTCGTACGGATGGTGCCTGCAGCTTCCGGCTGACGAGCGATGGCATCCATGGCGTTTCCACCGATACGACCGATACCCAGACCGGCACCAATTGCTGCAATACCTGCGCCGAGACCGGCACCAAACTTAGCAAGACCAGCAGAAGCGGCTGCCTGTAAAATCAATGTTGATAACATAATCTTTAATTTTTAATGGTTATTAATTAATGTATTATAGATCTATTCGTGATGCTCAGGATGAGCCAGTCCGATAAAGACGGCACTGAGCATGGTAAAGACGTATGCCTGAATGAATGCTACCAGGAACTCCAGACAGTTCATGAAGAGCATCATGACGAAGCTGAGCAAAGTAAGACCAGAGCCGAGGAAGGCATTCAACGACCAGCCGATGAAGATGATTGCCGTGAATGACAGGATGATTGCGTGACCTGCCATCATGTTGGCAAAGAGACGGACCATCAGGGCGAAGGGCTTAGTGATGATACCAAAGACTTCGATAATCGGCATGATGGCTGCAGGATAAGCCTTCAGGAACATCGGCACGTCGGGCCAGAAGATTTCCTTCCAGTATTCCTTGTTTCCGAAGAGGTTCACAGCCAACATCGTACAGAGGGCCAGGAAGAACGTGATATTGATGTTACCCGTTACATTGGCTCCACCTGGGAATATAGGTAATAACCCCAACATATTGGTGATAAGGATGAAGAAGAAGGCCGTCAGCAGATAAGGTGCGTAAGGACGGTAGTGCTTCTCTCCAATGGAATCGCGGATAAGGTCATCGTGAATAGACATCACGAGCATCTCTACCATGCCTACGAATCCCTTGGGCACATCCTTGGTTGGATCATGTTTCTTATACCAACGGGCACAGCCCAGGAAGATGACCAGCATGATAATCACCACAATCCATATCTGCAACACACTCTTGGTTATGCTGAGGTCCCACGGACGGACACTTGATCCGTCGGCCAGACGTTCGTAGATCTTGCCGTTCTTCTCTTTATTGATATAGAAGCCCATATAGTCAGTACCCTCTTCTGCTGCTTCCTCGATGCGAGAACTGCAGAAAGCATGCCACTTACCTGTGGCCTCGCTTCTGACAATCACTGGCAGAGGAATACTGATATGCTTCCCACCGATAGTGGTGATGTGCCACTCATAAGCATCAGCGAGGTGACCAAGCACGATCTCTTTCACGTCTATCCCCTCACTCTCACTTGCCGACACAGGTGTGGCGGTAGTAAGAAGGAAAGTCAGGCATAAAAGCAAATATCTCATGTTATTCTGTTTATACATTATTTTTAATATTCTTCTCAATCTTGACGAAATACCAGGTATCGTAGATGAGAATCACGAAATAGTAAATCAAGAAAGTAACGACGAAGAAAAGGATGGAATCCCGATTGTTCGCGACAAGGCAGTAGATGATTACCACAACGATAGCTGCAAACATCCTACAGGCGGATGCTGACAGATACAGTGTCGGTAAGCTGGCTGGTGACTTGGATGAAACCCACTTCCACACCATGGCATAGGCGATGCAGGCCACCAGTTGGAACACAGCCGAGATGCAGATAGGTATCGTCATCCGCTCCACATTGCCCCATATGTTGACATAAAGCAGTGCCAGCAGGGTTATTCCTGCAATCAGACAGATACTCTGTCTCAGATAGGTGTTCACAACGCTTTTAGTCATGCTCGTGAAGTTCTACACACAAACTAACCTGATTCTTCTGTACTGCCACGAAACCACCTGCAATCTTAATGGTATGCTTACCGTCGGTGGTTTCATACACCACTTCACCAACACCCAGCGATGAGATAATCGGTGCATGATTGGTCAGAATCTCGAACTGGCCCATCGTACCAGGCACCAGTACGTTCTCAACAACTCCGTCGTATTCAACCTTCTCGGGCGAAACTATCTTCAATTGCAACATAATGTCATTTTACTATTTTACAATTCTACTATTTTACTATTGTCAATGGTCAAATCGTAAATTGTCCAATTGTCAAATGATTATCCTTTTGCAGCTTCAAGAAGTTTCTTGGCCTTCTCCTTCGCGTCTTCAATGGTTCCCACGTTCAGGAATGCCTGCTCGGGCAGATCATCCACCTCACCGTCGAGGATGGCGTTGAAGCCCTTGATGGTTTCCTCAATGGGTACCATGACACCTGGCAGACCCGTGAACTGAGAGGCTACGGTAAACGGCTGACTCAGAAAACGCTGTACACGACGAGCACGGTTCACTGTCAGTTTATCCTCATCGGAAAGCTCGTCCATACCCAAGATGGCAATGATGTCCTGCAACTCCTTATAGCGCTGCAGAATCTCCTTTACTCTCTGAGCACAATCATAGTGGGCCTTACCTACAATCAGCGGATCAAGGATACGTGAGGTTGATCCCAGCGGATCCACAGCAGGATAGATACCCAACTCAGCAATCTTACGGTCGAGCACCGTGGTTGCATCCAAGTGAGTAAACGTTGTAGCAGGAGCCGGGTCGGTCAAGTCATCTGCAGGCACATAGACAGCCTGTACGGAAGTAATAGATCCCGACTTGGTTGAAGTGATTCGCTCCTGCATCGTACCCATCTCAGAGGCCAACGTAGGCTGATAACCTACGGCTGAAGGCATACGACCCAACAGAGCAGATACCTCAGAACCAGCCTGCGTGAAACGGAAGATGTTATCGATGAAGAACAGGATATCGGCAGCACCGCCGTCCTTACCACCACCGTCGCGGAAGCTCTCAGCAACGGTCAGACCAGACAAGGCTACGGATGCGCGGGCACCAGGAGGCTCGTTCATCTGTCCATATACCAGGGTAGCCTGACTCTTCTTCAGTTCCTCTGGATCAACGAGAGACAAATCCCATTTGCCTTCGTCCATGGCCTTACGGAACTTCTCACCATAGCGGATTACACCCGACTCGATCATCTCGCGGATCAGGTCGTTTCCTTCACGGGTTCGCTCTCCCACTCCGGCGAAGACAGAGAAACCGTTATGTCCCTTGGCAATGTTGTTGATCAGCTCCATAATCAGCACCGTTTTTCCTACACCGGCACCACCGAAGAGTCCGATCTTACCACCTTTCATGTAGGGCTCCAGCAAGTCGATCACCTTGATACCCGTTGCCAGAATCTCTTTCTTCGTAGAGAGTTCCTCAAAAGAAGGAGCCTCACGGTGAATGGGGTAAGCACCCTCCATGTCGAGTTGTTTCATACCGTCGATAGGCTGACCGATCACGTTCAGCATTCGACCCTTAATCTGATCACCGGCAGGCATCACGATAGGTGTGCCCATCGGGATCGCCTCCAAACCACGTTGCAAACCATCGGTATTGTCCATAGCCACACAACGTACGGTATCCTCACCGATATGCTGCTGCACCTCGATAACGAGTTTCTCGCCGTTTGGACGAACAATCTGAAGAGCTTCGTGGATTTTGGGGAGCACTTTCTCGGCATCCAGTCCTTCGGTATCGAAATAAACGTCGATTACCGGACCGATAATCTGGGAAATGTGTCCTTTAATCTGTGTCATAAGCGATTTATATTTGTAAGTTGATATCTGATAGTTGTAGTAAACGTTTTTAGATTATAAGCGCAAAAATAGCAATAATTTCCCAAAGCCACAAATTTTTTGTGACTTTTATTACAAAACTGGAAAAAAAAGAATCATTACTGATGATTTCGCATCAGAGCTACGAGTTCGTCAGGAGTAACGAGGTTCTGTTCGCCTGTCGTCATATTCTTCAGCGTAACCTTTCCTTCGTTCATCTCGTTCTCACCTACGAGGGCAACAAACGGAATACTCTTGGCATTGGCATAGCTCATCTGCTTCTTCATCTTAACTGAATCAGGGAACACCTCTGTACGAATACCAGCTTCGCGAAGCTTAGCGGCTATCGGCATGCAGAACGCTGTTTCCTTCTCACCAAAATTAATGAAGAGCAATTGAGTTCCGTTCACCGCTTCCTTGGGATAAGCATCGAGGGCATTCAACACGTCGAAGATACGGTCAACACCAAACGAGATTCCCACACCTGAGATTCCCGGCATACCGAAAATACCCGTGAGGTTGTCATAACGTCCACCTCCTGTAATACTGCCGATCTGCACATCCAAAGCTTTTACCTCAAAGATAGCACCTGTGTAATAGTTCAACCCTCGTGCCAAGGTAAGATCGAGCTGTATCTCGTTCTTCAGTCCGAACAACTTCAGTGTGTCAAGGATAAAGCGAATCTCCTCCACCCCTTTCAGTCCGGTTTCCGATTCCTTCAGCACCTCGCTGATTACTTGAAGCTTTTCTTCGTTTGTTCCTGACAGTAAGATGATTGGCTGTAACTTCTCAATCGCTTCAGCGCTGATACCATCCTTGGTCAGTTCTTCATTGACAGCCTCTAATCCTATCTTGTCGAGCTTGTCAATAGCCACGGTAATATCCACGATTTTATCCGCCTCTCCTATCACCTCGGCAATACCCGTCAGGATTTTCCGGTTGTTGATCTTAATCTGCACACGAACACCGAAACGCTTGAATACCGTATCCACAATCTGCATCAGCTCCACCTCATTCAGTAAGGAGTCAGATCCCACCACGTCACCATCGAACTGGTAGAACTCACGGTAACGACCTTTCTGAGGACGGTCGGCTCGCCATACTGGCTGTACCTGATAACGCTTGAACGGTAATTGCAGTTCTTCACGATGCATCACCACATAACGGGCAAAGGGAACGGTCAGGTCATAACGAAGACCCTTCTCACAGAGTCTGGCGGCCAAATGCAAAGCGTTCCGCTGCTGCAGTTCCTCATCACTCACCTTATTCAGGAAATCTCCGCTGTTGAGAACTTTGAAAAGCAGCTTATCACCTTCCTCGCCGTACTTACCCATCAGAGTTTGCAGCGTTTCCATGGAAGGTGTTTCAATCTGCTGGAAGCCATAGAGGGCATAGACACTACGAATCGTGTCGAATATATAGTTGCGCTTCGCCATCTCTACAGGAGAGAAGTCGCGCGTTCCTTTAGGAATACTTGGTTTCATAAAGACAATGAATAAGAGATGTGATTACTTCTTGTTTCGAACGATTGTCTGATCACGGTCAGGACCGATAGAGATGATGCTGATGGGTGTGGCCAGCTGCTCTTCGAGGAAAGCGATATAATCCTTGAACTCTTTCGGGAACTGATCCTCTGAAGTAAACTGAGTCATATCAGTCTTCCATCCCGGCAATTCTCTATAAACGGGCTCAATACCCTCCTCGATGCTATACGGGAAATGGTCAATTTCCACACCGTTCTGCTTATAGGCCACACATGCCTTGATAGTATCGAAGCCGTCGAGTACATCACTCTTCATCATAATCAGCTGGGTAACACCGTTAATGTCGATAGCATAGCGGAGCGCCACGAGGTCGATCCAGCCGCAACGACGCTCACGACCCGTCACAGCACCGTACTCATGACCTAAATCGCGTATCTTTTTTCCAGTCTCGTCAAAGAGTTCCGTGGGGAAAGGACCCGCACCTACACGAGTACAATAAGCCTTCATGATACCATATACTTCGCCGATCTTGTTAGGACCGATGCCCAAACCTGAGCAGGCACCCGAGCAGATGGTGTTCGAAGAAGTAACGAACGGATAACTACCGAAGTCGATATCCAGCATTGTACCCTGAGCACCTTCACAAAGGATTGTCTTTCCTTGCTTGAGCAGTTTGTTGATTTCATATTCCGAATCCACAATGGGGAACTGCTTCATGTATTCGATACCTTCCATCCAGGTCTTCTCCACCTCTGTAATATCATAGTCGGTAAAGTTCAGCGACCGCAGGATCTCCTCATGACGAGCCTTGTGGGCAGCATATTTCTCCTCAAAGTTCTCGAATATATCGCCAACACGCAGACCGTTACGAGATATTTTGTCAGTATAGGTAGGACCGATACCTTTACCTGTTGTACCCACCTTGCTCTTTCCCTTCTGAGCCTCGTAGGCAGCATCGAGCACACGATGAGTAGGCATAATCAGATGAGCCTTCTTGGAAATATACAGACGGGAACGCAGATCATGACCGCTCTTCTCCAGGTCCTTGGCTTCTCCCATGAACAAATCGGGAGCCAGCACCACGCCGTTACCGATAATGTTCACCTTTCCTCCCTGGAAAATACCAGAAGGAATACTGCGAAGCACATACTTCTCACCTTCGAACTCCAAGGTATGTCCGGCATTAGGACCACCCTGAAAACGAGCCACTACATCATAACCTGGTGTCAGTACATCGACCACCTTACCTTTACCTTCATCGCCCCACTGCAAACCCAGCAGGACATCTACTCTACCTTTGTTCATATCATTTATTGTTTTTCTTATTTTTCTGTCGTGTCATTTTAGCCAGACAACTGCTACACACCCCATAGATATAAAGGGAGAAGCCATCGCGGCGAAAGCGTTTCAAGTGTGTCTCGTTCACTGCTTGAATAATAGCAGGAGATTTTACTGCGGTAGTCTTACCACATACTGTACAGATCTGTCGGCAATGTCCCACACTATCGTAAGCCGCCTCATAACGTGTCTCCCCTCCCATACGGTACGAAATGACGAGTCGCAGTTCCATAAAGAGATTGATGGTGTTGTAAAGGGTGGCACGACTGACGGGAAAGTGTGAGGCTTCCAGTTTGTCGTTCAATTCCTGTAAAGAAAAAAATGAGGGAAATTCAAAGATAGCATTGAGCACCGCAAAGCGCTCGGGCGTCTTGCGGCGTTTATTCTGTTCCAAATAGTTGGATAGCACTTTCCTTACTGCTACCTTTACGTCATCCTTCATGCGTTGATTCACATAATTCCGTGCAAAGGTAGTATTTTTTATTTATATTACGGACAATGAAAACTAAAAAAGTCCTAAATCCATGGATTTCGTTGCAGAACGAATAATTTGCGCATATTCTTCTCCTTGTCTGCCAAGCCATTGCAAACACGAAACAGCTGCTCGTCTGACGGGATAGGAGGCTCCTTGTAATGCTGTCAGCACCTGGTCAATCACCTCATTGAGTCCTCTATCATCTGGCGTCATACCTTTTATAAACAATCGTGAAAGCACATGGTAGCCACAAACCTGTTCTATATCCTTGTCTGAGGCGATCCACTGGAAAGCCAACACCGATGCTTCATCAAGATGCTGATACAGGTTAAACGCAGCCTGTTCAGCCACTTCCAGCGAGGGAGTCTGTTCCATCCACAGTTCCACAATCTCCACAGGCATTTCCTTTGGCGGCATTATCATCGTGGCGAGAATCTTACACTCACGGATATTCTCCTTCCAGAGCTCAATGGCCAACGAATAGTCCTTACCATATTCAGCTGCCATCTTCTGCAAGTCGGGAATACTCGCTCCCCAGCTCAGATGATAGTCCATGCCTTTTTCACGCATCGACTTCGCTGTCACCCCATTCATCAGTTGTCTGAGACTTTGCTTGATCTCTTTTACCTTGTGCTGTGTCTCTTCTGTCATCATTATTTCATTTTATAAAAAGCCGTACTCCTTGCTGTATCGTAGCATCTGACTGGTATAGCTCTCCGTATAATCAAGCTGAATATCCACGATATCACCCTGGTCATTATAGACAGGCGTCATTACGGGATTCAGGAATCCTTTATAAGGTGCGAGGTGGAGTTGTTCATATCTGCTGAGAATCTCCTGATGAAGACGCGCATCAACCTTTACCCCATAACGCTCCACCAAATCACGTGCTGCCTCATAGTCACCTTCACTCTTGATGCGTTGTACTTCAGTAAGTAAAGTAGCAATGAGGGCACGCAGTTTCTCGTAATCATTGATACGAAGGAACGTCTTACCATCTTTCACCAGCAGTTCCATGACCTGCTCTGCTGATCCTTTCTCCAAACACCAGTGAGCGATTAAGGCCCTGTTCCTCATATGAGCCTCCTCCACTTGATGACCCGGCTTGATGCGAGTAAGCTGTGTCAGTAATCCGTTCATCATATACGTATAATACTGACTCTTATAAGCCTCCTTGTCGGGCACGAGTCCTAAGTCTATGAGTTTCTGGTCGGCAATATAATACAAACCGAACAAATCGGCCCTTGCCTCTTCAATCGTATTCCCATAAGCCTTCAACGCATCAGGATCGGTAGTAGGAAGAAGTTGTCCGCTACCATGTCCTAAGCATTCGTGCAAGTCGGTATGAAGGTCGTCACACACATCACCATATTGTTCTATCAATGAGATTGTTTCCTTATCAATCACGAACTCTTCCTTGAAGCCGTTTCCTTTGGCAGCTTTCTGATAAGCTTCGGTCAGATTTCCAATGGTTACACTCTTGGAACCATGAGCAGCCCGAATCCAATCAGCATTGGGTAAGTTGATACCTATTGCCGTTGAAGGATATTCATCCCCTCCCAGCATAGCCGCGCAAATCACCTGTGCTGTCACCCCTTTCACCTTTTCTTTCTTAAAGCGGGGATCCACAGGCGAATGGTCTTCAAACCACTGCGCGTTATCTGAAATCAGCTGAGTGCGTCGGGTAGCTTCCAGATCCTTGTATTCCACGATTCCCTCCCACGAGCCTTTCAGTCCGAGCGGATCGCCATATACCTCTATAAAGCCATTGATAAAATCGATACGGGCCTCATGTTCCCTCACCCATTCAATACAATATTGATTAAACAGCCGAAGGTCGCCTGTACGGTAATATTTAATTAAGGTGGAGATATACTGTTGTTGCAGTTCGTTCTCTGCAACGTCGAGTGCCTTTTCCAGCCAATGAATAATCTGTCGGATAGCCGTTCCATACCGTCCGTTGGCACACCACACATCTTCCACGATCTTACCTTCTCGTTTGATTAACGTGGAATTCAGGCCGAACGACGGTGGTTCCGGATCATTGGCATAAGCGTTTTTCATCTCCAGATAGAACCTTTCCACCTCTTGTTGGGTAACCCCTTCGTAGAAATGACAGGCAGATGTGGCAACCAAGTCCTCCCCGTCAGCCTTGTTCACCCTTTTGGGAAGGATATCAGGATTGAAGATTACCGGAAACAACTCATTACAAAGTGCCTCTACATCCTCACCTTCTTGCAAAGGCAATAACGACACGTCCAAGGTGCCGATTACTTCACGTAGATACTCCTCACCAAATGCCGGTGTAAACTTCTCGCATCCATAATGATGATAGATACCGTTTGAGAACCATACACGCTTCAGGTATTCCTCCAAAGCAAGGAAATCCTTGGAATCCCGATTACCTTGATAATGAACATACACAGCCTCGAGCAGCTTCCTGATGCGAAGATTATAGCGCCCGAACTGATCAAAGGTAATGTCACGACCGCAAAGCGTGGCTTCAGACAAATAATAGACTAACAGCTTTTGCCGTAGTGTTAAAGCAGAAAAACCGTTCAGGCGGTACCTCAATAGCTGAATATCAGCGAAGCACTCGTCGGAATAAGAGAATGTTTTCATGAAGGAGGCTTATGCTTTGCGTTCCTTTTTCGCCCCTTTCTTCTGTTCTGGCTGCGGATGCTGGGCAAGATGACGGAGTTTATACTCACGTGGGGTAATGCCGTTGAACTTGTAGAACGCGGCATAGAACGACTGTCGGTTAGCAAATCCCACCATGTCACTGATGTCCTCCATGTTCAAGTCACGATAACGCCTGTCAACAAGCAGCGTCATTGCTTCATCAATGCGGAACTTGTTCACAAAAGTAGTGTAGTTCGTATGGAACCGCACATTCACCACGGCAGAGATATACCTCGTGTTCGTACCGAGATCCTCGGCAAGCTTCTTCGCAGAATAATCCTTATCCTTGAACTTCTTCTGGAACAGAATAATGTTGAGAATCCTTTCCTTGAGATCATCCATTAGCTTGGGATTCACCAGATTACGATAGGCCGCTTCCTTCTCTTTTCTTTCTGTAATATTATACTTTGCCATTTTGTTAACATTGATAGTCTAGATAAACATATTGCAAATTTATTACAAAAAAATCAAATAAACAAGTGTTTCCTCCTATTTTAATAATATTTAAACCATCTGTCGCTTTTTATGGTTGTCAAACAAGTGGAACGAACGAACGGTTGGCACACAAAAAGTTTCGTTAAAAACGTGAAAATGTTGAAGGAAAGTTTGCAGGGTTCAGGGAAATGTAGTAATTTTGCAGCCGATTTAGCTCGTGGAGGCTCAAAAAGTGACGGCACGATGCCTGTCCGCCTTGCGGGAAAACCCGTTAAATGCAATAAAAACAAATGTACGCAATTGTAGAGATCAACGGTCAGCAGTTTAAGGTCGAAGAGGGAAAGAAGATCTTCGTGAACCACATCCGCGAGGCGGAAGAGGGCCAGACTGTTGAGTTTGACAAAGTGCTCCTCGTTGACAATGAGGGTGCAATCACTGTGGGTACCCCTACTGTAGAGGGTGCAAAAGTAGTGTGTGAGGTTATTAATCCCCTGGTAAAGGGCGAGAAGGTTATCGTTTTCAAGATGAAGCGCCGCAAGGACTATCGTAAGAAGAACGGTCATCGCCAGCAGTACACTCAGGTGGAAATCAAATCAGTAATCGCTTAATTAAGGAGGAACAAGAAATGGCACATAAAAAAGGTGTAGGTAGTTCTAAGAACGGACGCGAGAGTGCTGCACAAAGACTTGGCGTCAAGATCTGGGGCGGTCAGAAATGTGTTGCCGGTAACATCATCGTTCGCCAGCGTGGTACACACCATAATCCTGGTGAGAACGTGGGTATCGGTAAGGATGACACCCTCTTTGCTCTGTGTGACGGTATCGTGAACTTCAAGAAAGGCCGTAACAATAAGAGCACGGTTTCTGTAATTCCCGTAGCTGAGGAGGCAGAAGCCTAACTTAATTTAACAAGCTTATTCCAAACAAACAATAGAATCCCAGTCCTACAAGACTGGGATTTCTTATTAATTGCTGGTTATTCCCAACGTGGGAATAAAAAGTTCCCAACGTGGGAATAAATTGTTCCCAACATGGGAATAAATTGTTCCCAACATGGGAATAAATTGTTCCCAACATGGGAATAAATTGTTCCCAACGTGGGAATAAATTGTTCCCAACATGGGAATAAAAAGAAAAGCATGCTTTCTTTTTGCATTTCTCTCGTTTTTTAGTAACTCTGCGGAAAATCCGCGAACTTACTCCCCCTCGGAAAAACCAAAAAAAATTTGGTTTTTCGCTCACTTAATCGTAACTTTGCAGCCAATTATCGATAATACATTAATATAATAGAGTATATGCTTACATTGAAACTCATCAGTGAGGAAACTGAACGCGTTATCAAAGGTCTGGAGAAAAAGCATTTTGCCGATGCAGAACAGGCCATTCAACAAGTGCTCGCTGTAGATAAACAGCGTCGCGAAGCTCAACAGCAATTAGATGCCAACCTGAACGCGGCCAAGAAGATGGCTGCGCAGATCGGTGGCTTGATGAAGGAAGGAAAGAAGGACGAGGCCAATGCTGTGAAAGAATCTGTTTCCCAGCTGAAGGAAACGAATAAGCAACTGGAGGAACAGATGAGCAAGGCTCAGGAAGAGCTGACTATCCTACTCTGCCAGATTCCGAATATTCCTTATGATGAGGTACCTGAAGGAAAGGCGGCAGAAGATAACCGTGTGGTGAAGAGTAACCTCAAGGAGTGCACAGAGAATGATACCGTTGGCAACTGGGACGTCAATCCCAAGCTCGCCGCAGAGGGTTTCACCCCGCTGCCCCACTGGGAACTGGCCAAGAAATACAACCTCATAGATTTCGATCTCGGTGTGAAGATCACCGGTGCTGGCTTCCCTGTCTATATCGGTAAGGGAGCAAGACTGCAGCGTGCGCTGATTAACTTCTTCCTTGATGAGGCTCGCAAGAGCGGTTATACAGAGATCATGCCGCCTACGGTAGTCAACCAGGCTTCAGGATATGGTACAGGACAGTTGCCTGACAAGGAAGGACAGATGTATCACTGTGAGGTGGATGACTTCTATCTGATTCCTACGGCAGAGGTGCCGGTAACGAATATCTATCGCGACGTGATTCTCGACGAGAAGGATCTGCCCATCAAGAACTGCGCTTATACCGAGTGTTTCCGCAGAGAGGCTGGTAGCTATGGCAAGGATGTACGCGGACTGAACCGTCTGCATGAGTTCTCAAAGATCGAGATTGTGCGCATCGATAAGCCTGAACATTCCAAGGAGAGTCATAAGGAGATGCTGGAACATGTGGAAGGTCTGCTGAAGAAGCTGGAACTGCCCTACCGCATCCTGCTACTCTGTGGTGGCGACCAGAGCTTTACTTCTGCTATCTGCTACGACTTTGAGGTATATAGCGAAGCACAGGGTCGCTGGCTGGAGGTTTCGTCAGTATCTAACTTCGATACCTATCAGGCCAACCGACTGAAGTGTCGTTATCGCAATAGCGAGACGAAGAAGACGGAGCTCTGTCATACACTCAACGGAAGTGCGCTTGCCCTACCCCGCATCGTGGCTGCTCTCTTGGAGAACAACCAGACAGAGGATGGCATCAAGATTCCAGCAGCCCTCGTTCCTTACATGGGTTGCGACATGATTGACTAAGACGTAAAGATTACTCTTCAACGATTTCGAAGGTTTTCCCATACTCAGCAGACCGATAAGCATCTTTCGCTCCTTTGGGAACGCATAAGATGACCTTAGCGGTCTGCTGTGGTTGTTCTAAACGCATTGTTATCAGTTTCACGCTATTTTCTGAATCATTAACCACCAGGTTGGGCGGTGTTGTGCTTTGACAATGGATCTACGTATATTCAACTCCTTCTACTTATATCAAAGCAGTAATCAACAACAGCCCTTGATGATAGTAAACCATGTAGAAAGAAAAAAACGAGAAAATATTCGGCTATATAAAAACAATTTGTTAACTTTGCATCCGATTTTGCAAGCAAATTGAAACAAACAAAATACTGTTATGAACAAGATTGTCAGAAAAGAACAGTTCTCTGAGAAAGTTTTTCTTTTTGAGATTGAGGCTCCGCTCATCGCAGCGAGTCGCAAAGCGGGCAACTTTGTCATTGTTCGTGTAGGAAAGAAAGGTGAGCGTATGCCGCTGACCATTGCCGGTGCAGACATTGACAAGGGAACGATCACGATTGTCGTACAGCAAGTAGGACTATCGTCGAAGAAACTCTGCATGCTCAACGAGGGTGACTACGTGACAGATGTGGTCGGACCGTTGGGAAATCCAACACACATTGAGAAATTCGGTACAGTGGTTTGTGCTGGTGGTGGCTTGGGGGTCGCTCCTATGCTGCCCATCATACAGGCACTGAAGGCTGCAGGGAACCGTGTCCTGTCGGTAATGGCCGGACGTTCGAAAGACCTGATTATTCTTGAAGATAAGGTTCGCGAGAGCTCTGACGAGGTGATCATCATGACTGATGACGGCTCGTATGGAGAGAAAGGTGTGGTAACCGTGGGTATTGAGAAGTTCATTGAACAGGAGCATGTCGATAAGGTATTCGCCATCGGTCCTCCTATCATGATGAAATTCTCGAACCTCACCGCACAGAAGCATGGCATTCCTTGTGAGGTATCACTGAACACCATCATGGTGGATGGTACAGGTATGTGTGGTGCCTGTCGTCTCACCATCGGTGGAAAGACAAAGTTCGTCTGCATCGACGGTCCTGAGTTCGATGGTGCACTTGTTGATTGGGACGAGATGTTCAAGCGCATGGGTACCTTCAAGCGGGCCGAACAGGAAGAGATGGAGCACTTTGAAGAGCATCTGAGTGATGGTCAGGATAAGACTGATGGTCAGAATGGTTCTATTAAGCCCATTGAGCCCATTGAGCCCATTGAGTCCATTAACCCTATTGACTCTATAGAGTCTCTCACCGACCGCAATGCTCCTTGGCGTGATGAGCTCCGCAAGAGCATGAAAGCTAAGGAACGCACTCAGATAGATCGTGTCATCATGCCCGAACTTGATCCGGTTTATCGTGCCACCACTCGTACGGAAGAGGTGAACATCGGTCTGACCAAGGAGATGGCCATGACTGAGGCTAAACGTTGTCTCGACTGTGCCAAGCCTTCTTGCGTAGAAGGATGTCCGGTAAATATCAATATCCCTTCGTTCATCAAGAATATCGAGCGTGGTAATTTCCTTGCTGCAGCCAAGGTTCTTAAGCAGACCTCTGCCCTACCCGCTGTATGCGGTCGTGTTTGTCCGCAGGAAAAGCAGTGCGAAAGCAAGTGTATCCACCTGAAGATGAACGAGCCTGCTGTGGCCATCGGTTATCTGGAGCGCTTCGCTGCCGATTACGAACGTGAGAGTGGTAATATCTCATTACCTGAGATTGCACCTGCCAACGGCATCAAGATTGCCGTTGTGGGTTCAGGTCCTGCTGGTCTTTCGTTTGCTGGCGACATGGTGAAGAAGGGTTACGATGTGTATGTGTTCGAGGCACTGCATGAGATTGGTGGTGTATTGAAGTACGGTATCCCTGAGTTCCGTCTGCCGAACAAGATCGTTGACGTGGAGATCGAGAACCTCGCTAAGATGGGCGTTCACTTCCAGACTGACGTCATCGTTGGTAAGACCATCAGCGTGGAGCAGTTGGAGAAACAGAACTTCAAGGGTATCTTCGTAGGTTCTGGTGCCGGTCTGCCGAACTTCATGAATATCCCTGGCGAGAATGCCATCAATATCATGTCGTCTAACGAGTATCTGACACGTGTGAACCTGATGGATGCTGCCAATCCTACCACAGACACTCCGCTTAACTTCGGTAAGAACGTACTGGTAGTGGGTGGCGGTAATACGGCCATGGACTCTTGTCGTACTGCCAAACGACTGGGTGGAAACGTCACCTTAGTATATAGACGTAGCGAACAGGAGATGCCTGCCCGTCTGGAAGAGGTGAAGCATGCCAAGGAGGAAGGTATCAACTTCCTGACCCTGCATAACCCCATCGAGTATATTGCCGACGAGAACGGTGCTGTTAAGGCTGCTGTGCTGCAGGTAATGGAACTGGGCGAACCTGATGCTTCCGGTCGTCGCTCTCCTGTTCCCGTGGAAGGCAAGACGGTAACCCTCGAGGTGGATCAGGTGATTGTGGCTGTTGGTGTATCTCCCAACCCGCTCGTACCGAAGTCTATTGAAGGTCTGGAACTGGGGCGTAAGAACACCATCGTGGTGAACGAGGGAATGCAGTCGGCCCGTTCAGAGATCTTCGCAGGTGGTGATATCGTACGCGGTGGTGCTACGGTGATTCTCGCCATGGGCGACGGTCGTCGTGCGGCAACCAACATGGACGAGTATCTTCAGAAGAAACAGTAGTTCAAGATGAACGGACTATATACCATCATTTTGCTCATACTAAGCAATGTCTTCATGACACTGGCTTGGTATGGGCATTTGAAATTACAGGAATCAGGTGTTTCCAGTAACTGGCCGCTGTTGGGCGTCATTGTTTTCTCATGGTGCATCGCCTTCTTTGAGTACTGCTGTCAGGTTCCTGCCAACAGGTTGGGGTTCGTTGAAAACGGCGGTCCCTTCAACCTCATCCAGCTGAAGGTGATACAGGAGTGTATTTCGCTGGGCGTGTTCTGCATCATTGCCAACATCATGTTCCAAGGCACTCATCTGCACTGGAACCATATCCTGGCGTTTTTCCTGATTATCTGTGCCGTGTATCTCGTATTCATGAAATAGACAGATGGTTCAACGTACTAAGTAAAAAATCGTTAATCATTTTGCGGTAACAAATATTCTTCGTATCTTTGTTTTCTCATAGTGCATGAAAGGAAAATGAAGATACGAAGATTTTTTATTATACTTGCAGTGTTGGCCATCTGTCAGATGACATACGCGCAGAAAAAGAAGAACGCCAAGTCCACTCCCAAGAAAAAGACAGAGGTTGTTCAGCGTTCTCCTGCCGAGCTGCTTTTCGAGAACATGCTCGAGAATACGCAACGCGTGTTCTTCATCGATAGTGTGGTGGTTGACAAGGATAACTTTATCCAACACATTCCCCTACCCCGTGAATGCGGCACCATCAGTTCCCAGCAAGAAGGAGAGAATACGATTGCTGCCTACTTGAATGAGTTCGGTAACAAGATGTATTACTCGGTGAGGGACACCATGGGTAATGCGGCCATCTATACAAAGGACAAGTTAGGCAATGATTGGTCGAAACCCATGGGTCTTACAGGCATTGACAATATGACCAATCCCGACTATCCTTTCATGATGCCCGATGGTACCACCTTCTATTTCTCACAGAAAAGCGATGAAACCCTGGGCGGATATGATATCTTCGTGACACGTTACGACAGTAGTACGGGTGAGTTCCTGAAGCCTAATAATATGGGACTGCCTTTCAACTCCTCTGCCAACGACTATATGTATGTGGTGGATGAACTTGATTCTTTGGGATGGCTGGTAACCGACAGGTTCCAACCTGAAGGAAAGGTGTGCATCTATACATTTGTTCCTTCAAAGACAAGGGAAAACTACGACTTGGGCGAAATATCAGAATCGGAAGTAAGACAGTTCGCTACGATACATAGTATTCAAGACACGTGGCCCAGTGAAGAGGCAAGAAGCGAAGCCCTGCTGCGTCTCGAGAACATGAAGAACAGGAACACACCGCGTCGGGAGACTGCCTCGTTCACGTTTGATGTGAATGATGAGATTACTTATCACACCCCAGGCGATTTCCATTCATCAACTGCCCGTGATATGTTCATGGAGCTATTACAGCAGAAAGAACGTAACAAAGAATATGCACAGCGCCTGGAAACCATGCGTGAACGGTATTATCATGCTGATGATGCTGAACGTGCTTCCATGCGGAAGTCCATTCTCGATGCAGAAAAAGAACTGGAGCGACAGAATGTACAGATCCTTAACACAGAGAAAAGAATTCGCAATGCAGAAATTATGTCATTAACTAAATAATCCAGCTTATGAAGTACTTTGAACCATCTGAACTGATTATCAATGCCGACGGCTCGTGCTTTCACCTGCACCTCCGTCCTGAACAGTTGGCCGACCGTGTGATCCTTGTGGGAGACCCGGCACGTGTGAATACCGTAGCCGACCACTTCGATGAGATTGAATGTGAAGTATCCAGTCGTGAGTTCCACACCATCACCGGTACTTATAAGGGGAAACGCATCACCGTACAGTCGCATGGTATAGGATGTGACAATATCGACATCGTGATGAACGAACTCGACACATTGGCTAATATTGATTACGAGAGTCGTACTGAGAAGCCTGAACACCGTACGCTTACTTGTGTACGCATCGGTACTTGCGGCGGATTGCAGCCATTCACACCTACAGGCTGTTTTATTGCCAGCGTGAAGAGTATTGGTTTCGACGGACTGCTGAACTACTATGCTGACCGTAACAAGGTGTGCGACCTTGAACTGGAAGAAGCTTTCAAGAAGCACATGCAGTGGGATCCTATTAAAGGTGCTCCTTATGTAGCTGTTGCTGATCAGGCGCTTATCAACCAGATAGCACAAGACGACATGGTTCGTGGCTATACCATATCATGTGGTGGTTTCTACGGTCCTCAGGGACGAGTGCTCCGTGCTGCTATTGCTGATCCTAAGCAGAACGAGAAGATAGAGGCTTTCGAATACGAGGGTATGAATATCTGTAACTTCGAGATGGAGTCGTCGGCACTCGCTGGTATGGCCTCACTCTTAGGTCACCGTGCCATGACTTGCTGCATGGTTATCGCCAACCGCTATGCCAAGGAGATGAATACCGAGTACAAGAACACTATCGATACGCTCATCGAGAAAGTACTTGAAAGAATCTAACCGCAAGATGGTTCCAAAAGAGACAGCAATGACCTCATTTGAAAGTGACTACAATAACGGGGCGCATCCGGAAATACTGCGCCGTCTTTTAGAGACGAACGATAGTCAAAGTGCTTCTTATGGCTATGACGAGTGGAGCGATGCTGCACGTGAAAAGATTCGTGAAGCCTGTCAGTGTCCCGATGCAGACGTTTATTTCCTTGTCGGCGGAACACAAGTCAACGCCACCGTGATAGATGCGCTCCTGCCTTCTTATGGTGCGGTCATTGCTGTCAGCTCGGCTCATATCAATGTTCATGAGTCTGGAGCTGTTGAGGCCAGTGGTCATAAGGTCATCACCCTACCTTCACAAAATGGTAAGATGCTCCCGGAAGATTTGTCGGGATACATGCAGAGATTCTATGCTGATCCAACGTGGGAACACATGGCCTTCCCGGGAATGGTCTATATCACCTTTCCAACGGAACTCGGCACCCTATATTCATCAGCCGAAATAGAACAGATCTATGCTACTTGTCAAAAGTACCAGATTCCACTATTCGTTGACGGAGCCCGATTGGGCTATGGATTGATGGCAGAGGAGTGTGATATTGACCTTCCTTGGCTTGCGCACCATTGCGATGCATTCTACATTGGAGGAACAAAGGTCGGAGCTTTCTGTGGTGAAGCAGTGGTGTTTCCCCAAGGAGCACCAACTGGGTTCTTCACCATCGTCAAACGTCATGGCGCTTTATTGGCAAAGAGTCGGATAGCAGGCGTACAGTTTGATGCGCTCTTCACCAACAACCTCTACTTCCAGATATCCCGTCATGCGCTGGTTATGGCTTCCCGTCTCCGTCAACTCTTCATCGATGCGGACATTCCTATCAAGAACTCTCCCACCAATCAGCAGTTTGTCGTACTCACCAATACGCAACTTCAGCAACTCATGTCAAAGGTACTCTTCGAAACATGGGAACCTATTGACGACGAACATACCTTATGTCGCTTTGTTACCAGTTGGGCTACAACTGAAGCCGACATAGAAGAACTGTCACATGCCATTAAGTCTGTTATCTCATGAACGATACCATCTGCGCCCTTGCTACAGCTACAGGTGGTGCCCTCGGCATCATCCGTGTAAGTGGTCCCCAAGCCTTTGATGCTGTATCCGCTATTTGCGCTGTCAAATGTGCCGATTGTGCCCCCAATACGGTGCACTACACACACATCATTTCTCCCCTCCCTTTGGAGGGGTCGGGGGTGGCCCAAGTGATTGATGAGGTAATGGTATCTGTTTTCAAAGCGCCACGAAGCTACACGGGTGAAGACGCAGTGGAAATATCCTGCCATGGTTCACGCTATATATTAAATAAGGTGTTGGAACTACTCATCCAAAACGGCTGTCGCATGGCTAATCCTGGTGAATTTACCCAGCGAGCCTACCTCAACGGTAAGATGGATCTGAGTCAGGCAGAGGCTGTAGCTGACCTCATCGCATCCACCAACAAAGCTACGCACCAGATGGCTATGAACCAGCTGCGTGGTAACTTTTCAGGAGAACTGGCGCAGTTACGCGAACAACTCCTGAAACTCACGTCGTTGTTGGAACTTGAACTCGACTTCTCCGACCATGAAGATCTGGAATTTGCCAACCGAGATGAGTTACTTAAACTTACCAAAAAGATTGACAATCGTATCACTTCTCTCGCCCACTCTTTTGAAACTGGACAAGTCATTAAGCAAGGAATTCCTGTAGCCATCGTGGGTAAAACGAATGTGGGAAAAAGCACATTACTCAATCAACTCCTGAAAGACGATCGAGCCATTGTCAGCAATTATCATGGTACTACTCGCGACACGATTGAAGACACCATTGACATTAACGGCATCACCTTCCGATTCATCGATACAGCAGGTATTCGTCAGACTGTTGATGAGATTGAGCAGATCGGAATCAAACGTACTTATCAAGCCATCGACAAGGCACGCATCGTACTTTGGATGATTGATTCAGAGCCTTCAACTAAAGAAATAGAAGAAATCGCACAACGCACTAAGAACAAATCACTTATTATTATCATTAATAAGATTGACAAGAACGGAAACGATTCCCTTCCTTCTCTTTCTCAACTAAGCTCCCCTATTATTAGAATAGCAGCTAAATTCGGACAAGGTATTGATACACTCGAGCAAGCCATCTATACTGCAGCCAACATTCCGCATTTGGCAGAAACAGATGTCATTGTCTCCAATGCTCGCCACTACGATGCCCTTGTCCGTGCGCAAGATAGTATTCAGCGTGTTATCATGGGTATGGAAGAACAGATTCCCGGCGACTTACTCGCAGAAGATCTCAGACTCACCATCAACCATCTCGCAGAGATTACCGGTGGTCAAATCACCCCTAACGAAGTATTAGGAAATATCTTTAAGAATTTCTGCGTGGGGAAATGAACATTCTGCATCGGACAGCACAAATGTGCGCATCGATTTTTTTGACGTGGCAGACAATATGCTGAATGACGACATTGAGAAGTTCTTGGCTGAACACTACATCTCCCTCAATAGTGTATCTTGGATGGCGGCACCCATTTGCTGCCTATCTCTCCTTTCGTGCAGCTGTTTCCCTAAATCTATTTGCTTATGAACGTCCCGTCTGGATGCTCATTCTGCCATCGTTGTTCCGCCTCACTACCAGGCTTTGTCATGTAGTAAAGACAACAGTCATCTCCAGAAGCAAGAGTCTTGTTTCGATGAAGAATGGCTCCCATGGCCTCGAATGTGATGTAATCAGTTTTGCACATGGCCGGAAGGATGTCCAGATGCCCTCGTTTCCTTGCCAGTTCGCATAGCCCGCAACGGGTGTAGGACAAGGTGAACTCCTCATCAGCCTTTCCAAGTTGATAATGAGCCTGCCAGTTGTAGGGAGAGTCGATGCGGTTCTCCCGTTCGGAACGTTTCATCATGCTTTCCTGGAATTTCCTTGTGAACGGCTTTGCCATTCGTGCCATCCTGAGCATCATGGGCATGGAGATGGATGCACGGCACATCTTCTCGTAGAGAGGAAGTGACATCTGGCTGCAGTATCTCTCTTTGGCTGTCTCATAAATGGCAAACCACACCATTCCACCAACGAGGTTCTTCTTCAGGCTGTTTTCACGATAACTGCCTATGGAGGGAGTGGACGTCAGAATTTCGCGGAATCTTTCCTTGGCTGCTTTACGGAGCTGGTGAAAATCCCATTCAGGACATTCCTCTCGTAAAACTTTGTAGCATGTGCCTTGCATGAAATGCCACATCAGCTTGTCTGTCAGAGTATATTTCATTGCTCTCTTTCGAACTTATATCAGTTTCTCACTTCTGGCTTCTGGATTCGGAAGTTGATGGTATAGTCGCCCTTCGTGGCAGTCTGAAGGTTTTCAAAGCCCGTGTCTGAAAGGATATTGCTGATTTCATCTATCGGAAGGATATTCATTGCGTCTATCTGGTCAGCCCAGTAGCGCATGCTGGCATTGCTCTCCAGACCGTAGGAGAACATAAACATGCCACCAGACTTCAGCACGCGATACACCTCTGAGAATGACTTTTTCAGGTCTGGCCAAAAGTAAACTGTCTCAAAGGCCGTCACGAGATCGAACTTCCCCGTCTCGTAAGGCAGTTCCATCACGTTACCCTGCTCGATGAAGCAGCGAGACCCCAGCAGACTGCTATTCTTCTTGCGCGACATGGCGACACTCTCTTCTGAATAGTCGATGCCATAGACCTTTCCCTGCGGACAGCGTTTCAGCATACGTGCGATGTTCTTTCCACCGCCGCAACCCACGTCGAGTATCGTCCAGTCGGGCTGGAAGTCGATAAACGAGAGGTTCCACCGTGCCATCGGTGTATGCGTCAGGTTCATCATCCGCAGAGCAAAACGCCCCAGCCATCCCTCTGGGCGGGCGTTCGTGTTCCAAAACTTGCTGAACATTCCCATAGCCTAATCCTCCCTTACATATTTGATACTGTACCATGCCAGCACGAGACCAACGATAATCATCATGGGCATGACGACATACTGACCGGCATTGTCGGAGGGCAGTTCCATGAATGCATGGGCGATGTTGAACAAGCCGATGAACACGGCCAGCACGGCATTGATGACTTTAAGAGCCCTTGCTTTCCAGAGCATACAGAGCACGCCACAGGCAGGAATGAGGTAAGAGAGCGTCATCATGAACACAATCATGCCCTGGTCAACGTTGCCGTCGGTGGCAACAACGGCCATGTTCTTGCCCCAGAACATGGGCAGAACGTCACAAATGGAGTGAGCGGCGAAACTGCAGACGGCCAGCATCAAGACTGCCATCGAGAAGCGATAGAAGAGGACAGATGCCGTGTTGACGCCCTCCTCATAGAGCGGCAAGGCACCGAATGGATTTGTGCCGTAACAGACAGCCGCCAGTATTCCGCAGATGATTCCTTTATGTTTCATTGTATTTTGCCTTTACTATCTCGTATGAATTACGTGTCAATTCACGAAGAATGTCATCAGGGGCAGTGTTTGCGTCAATGCCAATCCAATGCTTGGGCGATTCGTTGTACGGCTTACCGATGCAACTATACTGTGCTTTCAAGTCCTCAATTCGGTCTGACTGACATTTGAGCGTGATAACACCAAAGTTGTCACAATCGAAGAATGAAAACATGTGGCCATGAACATAAAACACCAACACGCCACTAGCATGATGAAAAGCTGTGAAAGGCAGTTTCTCTTCCACGTCTTCGCCTAATGAAAGGCAAAACTCACGATAGTCTTCTATGTTCATGTGATTTGCTAAATTGGGACATTACTGTTCTACAAGTTCTTCTACAGTCTGCCAAAAATCTGTATCAATCATTGTGACCTGCTCACCACTTCGAGTAAATGCATCCATGTAATAATGATTGTCAAACTTCAGGGACTCTATTGTATAGTCTGTGTCGCACAACCTCTTTTCTATGGCAGAGGCGTGATTCCTTATCTCATCAATATGAGCTTCAATGTAAGCATCCGACATTGCAAGGCAAATAAACCTTATTGACCGCAAATATTGTTCGCTGAAATCATTGCGCCAACTAGAAGGAATATAACAGCCCTCGACAATGAGATTCTGCTGATTCTCAATGGCAGTCTTCACCATTTCACGCACAATAGGCCAAAGCTCATCCGTGAGGGCATCATCGTCTTCGGGGGTGAGGTTGGTCTTACCGCTTCGAATCAAGCCCATTTTCAAATGGTCTATAGACAGATATGGATACTTGTACTTTTCAAGCATCCGCTGTGCAAGAAACGTCTTACCCGTATGTGAAGCACCTGTTATCAGTATAACCATATATGTAAAACTATTCTTTAACCTTTCTGATCAATGATAAATCACCACTTGACAAGGCTTTGAAATTGCGTTCTATCTTCTCAATGTCCCAATCCCACCATTATGCTGGCCAATCCAGACATCATTGCCCACAACGGTCAGCACCATCCACATCATCGTAGTAAGTATAGTCGCAGATGATGATACGCGGGTTCTTCACCACGTTCTTGATGAAGCAGAGGCTTGGAATCTTCGGATTCGGAAAAGCCTCATTGGGGTTGGGTCTATTATTGATTTCCATAGATTCCGATTTATCTGTCTGCAAAGGTACACTTTTTCTTTGAGATTGTCCATAGACATATAGGATATCTTTTATTTGTTTGGAGGCAAACTCTGAAAATGACGGGTGAAATAGACCTGAACGAGGAATGTCAGACAAAGCACGATACCTACTTTATACGGCCCTGTCAGGTCGGCTTGGCCAAACAATATGCGAGAAGCTGGGGTAACGATGATGGGCGACACGAACTGACCGAGATAAAGGGCAGCAGACAGCAGGGGCATAACCGTGGTGGCCGAGTTCTTGCCGCCCTTGATGCTTGCGATGGTGTTCAGATAAGGCACGCCTACGCCATTGGCTATTCCTACGAATACAGAGCCAAGAACCAGCATAGCCACACCATCACCAACGCTATCAGTCCGAGCAGATAGACCAGGAAGGCGTAGTTCCACTCGATGGTGGCCAACAGCCCTGCCAGCAGCGTGGCCACCACCCCGCCCATCTGGTTCATGGCGGCAGAAAGTCCCATCAGCCTTGCTTGTTCCTCTGGTGGAAAATAGAAGGCCAAAAGTCCTGTGGAGAGCGGCATGATAAGACCGACGCTGATGCCCAGGATGGCACGTAGGAGCAACAGCACGCAGATGTCATCCACAAAGAAGCATCCTGCACCCGCCACAACGTAGAGCAGCAAGCCCGTGGTGGCAATAGCCCGCGTCCTGAGAATGCGACTCAGCGGCAGGAAGAACAGGTTGGTGACGATGATCAGCAGGGCTGGCATGCTGACGACGAACTGCACCAGCATGGCGGATGCATCACTGAAATGAGCCTTGATAATGCCCAATGCGGGGGCGATGGCGGCACCAGCCATCACGGTGAGCAGCGACATCGATAGGATGGTAGCCGTCACCTTCTTGGAGACGTTGTTCTTTTCCATAAAATCATATGGAGTTGTAAGCTCTACCAAGCTATAGAGTCGTTTTCTGAAATCGGCTGCAAAATTAGTAAAAATAGCTTAAATTGATGCTTGTTCCCATCTTAAAAAATCGAAAAAATGCCTATTTGTAGCGTTCGTAAAATCGACTTTTTTCGTTACTTTTGCAATGAAAAAGTTCATTTTACGAAAGACAAGTAACACTAAAAACAAGAGATTTATGTCAAAGACAGTAGAACTGCAAATCGAGAAGAGCCGTAATCTGGTGGAGGGTCTGCGCAAGCACCTCAGTGGCATCGGCGGCGGAGTGACTAATGATGAAATCGGGCAGATGGAGCAATCGCTGAAGGAACTGGAGTCGGCCAATGCCGAAGTGGACCGCCTGCGCGAGGAACTCACCCCGAAGGTGAAGCAAATGAACGAGGTACTGGCCCGTGTCAAGGCGGCTTACGCTGACAAGAAAAAGACGCTAAAGGGCTACTATCCTCAAGAGCGTTGGGCCGACTACGGCATCCCCGACAAGCGATAATCCGTTCTCGCAACATAAAAGGAGCAGTACCCGACTAGCGGATGCTGCTCCTTTAGCTTATGCGGTTAATCAACGTCTGTTACGAGACCTCGATGGCCTTGGTTACCTTCTCCTTCGGCTCGGTCTTCGGCATGGTGATGGTCAGGATGCCGTCCTCCACTTTGGCAGAGATCTTGTCACGAACCACATCGTCTGGCAGCACGTAGTTCTGCTCGTAGTTTGAGTAAGAGAACTCGCGGCGCAGATAGTGATGATGCTTGTCCTCATGCTTGTGTTCCTGTTTGTTCTCGATGGCGATGGTGAGGTTGCCCTCGTCATTGATGCCTACGCGGCAATATTCCTTCTTGATGCCAGGGGCTGCAAGCTCCATCGTGTAGGCTTTCTCACTCTCCTTGACATTGACTGCGGGTGCTGTACTGTTGGCACGAGGCATGAAATCAGTGTTAAAGAAATCATCAAACATCGTTGGGAACCAACCATTGCTTTTCATTAATCCGTTCAACATAATCAATACCTCCTAATTATACTTTTGGTTTAACTTATTTGTTTTTGACCTTTCGGTCGAGTCTGCTTTCGCTCGGATGATTCAAAGCGAGCTTTGATCTTCTCTCGCTTAATCGCAGCCTTGATCGCCTCGGCTTGTTTGCTTCGGCTTTCACTAACAGATAAGCAAAGTACATGCCTACAGGACCTATCTGTGCCAGAATGACAATCGCAAAAGTCAATTTGGCACGGAAATTAAACTCGATTAAACTATGCTGACAATTCTTTAAACTCGTTTAAACATTCATTTCCTCCAAGTCATCTTGATATGTGGAATCTCTTTCCCTGCCCCAATCTCAAAGTGATATTTGGCAATACCCAAGTCCATCCGGGTATAGCCAATCATAGAGAAGCCTTTCTTGGCACGTACTTGATGGCGGCCGTCTTTCACACCGACATACTCAAACGAGAATTTCTGCTGATTCACGGCTGTAGGAGCAAGCAAGGCTGCTTCTACTCCTTTCTTGAACCATGACGGAGTGATGTCATTGGCATTACTCACTTGCTTGACTGTCTTGATCTTATGACCTACACCCTGTGTCTCGCCATAGCCGATGGCAATGTAGCAGGCAATCTTCTCGCCCTCCTCAAGCACATAAGTTCCTGGCACTTTCGAGTAGCTGAGTCCTACCCAACAGGTATTCAAGCCCAGTGTTTGGGCAAGTAATACCAGATGCTCACCATAATAGCCTACACGCTCGTCTAAGTCTTCGGCTTTTTTCCCTGCCATGACGATATAGTTGTTGGCATTACGGAACTTCCCGTATTTAGCCATTGTCCCTTGGAATGCCTTCGGCTCGTTAAGGATTAACTGCATGTGCAGCTTACCTTCACGGTTCAGAATAGCAATCTGCTCTTCAAGTACCTTGACAACATCCTCTGTCAATGGCTGTTCTTTGTAAGCCCTCACGCTATGCCGGGCTTCTATAGCTTCCTGTATTGTCATTTTTATGATATATATTTGAGAGTTTTGATCCAATGGCTTAGCGCTGTATTCTCTTCGCAGGCCAACCATAGTCTTGATACAGGGTTACTGACAAGCCATGATTCTTAACATAATTGCCCAACACTTCGGCCCTAAGACTCTCACGATTCTTTTCATGGCTGTTAATAGCTTGGAAAACATCATACTTGTCACCAAAGATCTTCTTGGCCGACGGTAAGAAGTTGGAGCCGTCCTCCACCTGTTCGAAGGCCTTCACTTCGAAGCCGTTCTCGGTCTGAGCAACATGCATCAGTCCGGGATGACTGCCCCCTGCGACACACTTCAGCGTATCTCCCGCCTGATTGTAGTTAAACACCCAGAAATCGCCCCAGATGAGAATGTCATCTGCGTTTCGCTCATCAACAGCTACGATATGGTGGAAAGGCACGCAGTGTTCGCCCTTGGCATATTGTTTTCCGATTTCATCCACCAGATAGCGGTCTATAGCAGGGAAATAGGTAAATTCCTGCTCACTCACATTATTCGTGTCGTTTACTTCTGTAGCGGGAGCTACTTCTTGTTTGTTACCACATGCTGCAAATGTTAGCAGGGCAGCAAAAGCAATGATCATCTTCTTCATAATCCTATTGTTTTTGTAATTAAGCCCTTACACTATGCCGGGTTTCTATGGCTTCCTGTATGATTTCTTTCATTACTGCAAAGATATAAATTATTTTTCAAATGATTGTAACACCACAACCTTTTTTTGACGTTTGATGCTAACATTGCTGTTATTGCCAATAACGTTCTTTTTATGCTTGTATTGTTATGTATTTTCGGGATAAAGTTTGCAGGTTTGGAAAATAGTACTTATTTTTGCATACAGAATAATTATGATACAGCAATTTGAATTATCTTTGAAACCGAAACGTAGGGAGTAGATTTATGAATAAGAAGATACTCTTTTTACACGGCTTCTTTGCCAGTGGTCAGTGTGTGCCGGCAATAGCATTACGCGAGTCTTTCGAGGGTCGTGCAGAGGTACTTACGCCTGACCTTCCCATGCACCCCAAAAAGGCAATCAGCTTTATCCATGAGTTGATAGACCACGAAAAGCCAAACCTGTTGGTGGGTAACAGTTGTGGTTCATTCTATGCCCAGATGATTGCTCCTGTAGTAGGCATACCTGCCTTGCTGGGAAATCCACACTTCCAGATGACAGATTTCCTGATATCACGCATAGGTGCACACCAGTACAAGGCACCAAGGACTGACGGAAACCAGAATTTCATCATCGACGAAACATTGATAAAGGAGTTTGCCGAACTGGAGGCTATTCAGTTCAACCACTGCAATCCGAGTTTTAAGGACAAGGTTTGGGGATTGTTTGGCGAACATGACACACTGGCACATTTTGAGCCGTTATTCTTGAAGCATTATAACAAGTCGTTTCACTTCCCAGGAGGTCATACTCCTACTGCCGAAGAAGTACGCACTTGGTATGTCCCCCTGATTGAGCAGTTGCTCCATGAAGAATTGAATAATAAAACAAATATATGAAGAGAATTTTGAGTTGCTTATTGGCTGCCCTTGGGCTTACTACAGCCTGTGGCCAAGCGAATTTTGAGAATATGGAAGTGAAGGAGTTTGCCGAATTGATTGCCGACTCCAACGTGGTGATCCTCGATGTGCGTAAAGCTGAAGAGTTTGACGAAGGACATATCAAGGGAGCCATCCTTATCGACCAGTTCCAGAGCGACTTTGTGGAGCTGGCACAAGCCAAACTGCCTAAAGACAAAACCATTGCCATCTATTGCCGCAGCGGTCGCCGCTCTGCAAACGCAGCCGCAAAACTGGCCAATGTAGGTTATAAGTGTGTGAACCTAAAAGGAGGTATCCTCGCATGGAAAGAGGCAGATATGCCTGTAGTCATTAATCATCATTGATGTACGACTTCGTAGTCATATCATAATACAAGGCCTCAAGTTCCGCTAACGTCAGCTTCTCAATAGTGCGCTCAATGACGCGGATAAGCTCGTCGCGGCGATATTCATCAGATTGTGTAAACATATCATGTAAGTTATTGAATCAACTATACTTATAGACGTATGCCGAAGAAGCCGCGCATGCGCCATTTCTGGTTATGCAAGGCCACCACCCCACTCCTACGCATTGTCATATGTGTAACATGCTGTCTTACCATCACGCTTCATCTACCCTTTTACAGCGCTGGGAGTCCAGTTCTTGAAGAACCGCAGCACCTTCTCCTGATTGTAGCCTTCGCCCTCCTCCAGGAAGCTGGAATCCTGAATATGAATGATCTTTCCTTCCTCGTCGAGAATCACGAATACAGGAAACCCGAACCGTCCGGCATTGTCCAGCCGTTTCATCAGGGCTTTCCCCTGCTCCACCTGCTCAGGACCTTGCGACTTACGAGGATTGTAATTCACATGGATATACTCGAAGTTCTCGTCAATCACCTTACTGATGGCCGTGTCGTTCGCAATGAAGTCAGCAAACTTCAGGCACCAGGGGCACCAGTTACCGCCTACCTGGCATACCACGAACTTCCCTTCGGTCTTCGCCTTCGCAACAGCCTGGTCAATCTGCTCAAAAGGGTTGATTTCCTCATTATACACCTTCTTCAGACTCTTTGTGGGTTGTTCCTTCACTTCACGTTCCATGCCCGGTCCATCCAGTATCTGACCTCTTACATGAATGCAACACACAATGGTTGTTACCACGAGCAATACTGCTGCCATAAGAATGATGACTGTCATTTTTCTCATACCATTCATCAATTATAATTACTTTTATTGATGCAAAAATACGAATAATTGGACAAAAAGAAGTATATTTGCACACATAATTTACTGATTTTTGCTATTTTGATGAGAAATAATATGAAACAAATCGTTTATTCATTCCTATTCATCGCATTACTCCTATGCTCCTGCCACCCCAGCTCACCCAAGAGCGAGATAACGGCAGAAATGGCCTACGAAGGCGTCAACAACTATTGCCATAGTCAGTTCGACTGGAGTATCGCCGAAGAGAACCCTTCCATCATGTACGTCACGATGGGAGAAGAAACCGATTCAACCTATCAAGTCATCTTCCGCAGCTATACGGCTGCCATGACCTATTTCTACGTCAATAAAGCCAATGGCTCCACACGCATGGTGGAACAAGTCCCTGCGCTTAACATCGAGAACGAAGCTGGAACCATTAACTTATTCGATTACCTGAAGAAAGAATAGGCATGTAGGGATTCTCACCCACTATTCTTTTAACAGCTGCTCCACCGTCACGTCTTCACGCACCTTTCCCTGTTTCTTAACTTTCTTCTTTGCCGCCATGCAGGTAGGTGCAATAAGCAGGGCGAGCAAGATGATCAAAGTGTTTTTCTTGTTCATTGGAATTGTTTTTCAATTTATAGTGAATAAAATCACCACAAAGATACCTAAAATTCCTGAAAGTTCCAAGGAATTAAGAAAAAAGTTGAAAAAGAATAAGAGGATGATTTCTCATCCTCTTTCTTCTTAGTTCCCCTCCCTCTTGGGAGGGGCTAAGGGTGGGCTCCCCTTATCTTCTTAGTTCCCCTCCTCTTGGGAGGGGCTAGGGGTGGGCTCCCCTTATCTTCTTAGTTCCCCTCCTCTTGGGAGGGGCTAGGGGTGGGCTCCTACAGGCAGCTGGTGACTCCCAGGCTGGTGGCGATGGCGGTCAAGATGGCTGCTACTGTCTGAATGATGAATTTCCAAGTTTCCTTCTTCATGGTTCTTTCTTTTTAAGGTTAGTACATTTTTGTTTGTGGAATGTGGAGTGAGGAGTGAGGAGTGAGAATAGAACTGAGATACTGTTATCATATACTGAACCACTTGTACTTGAAGCATATCTCACTCCACATTCCACACTCCACACTCCTCGAATAACGGTTAGCCGTTATTCTCGCCTTCGCCCTCCTCGGCTCCCGGCATTGCCTCCCCGTTCACCGAGCGGAACTTAGCCTTTGAGGTGAGCATCTTGGCCGTGTACTCGCTCTCCTTGCTCTGGTCGGGCAGGAATCGTACGTGGATGGCCTTCACGTTGTTGGCTGAGAAGTCCTTCTCGTCGGCCACGCCCTCGGTTGTTGCGCTCAGGTAGAACGTGCCCAGTCCGTCGAGCTTGATCTTGTTGCCCTCCAGGAGCAGTTCCTCGAAGCAGTTGATGAACTTCTCCACCACGCCCTTCACGATGTCCGAGGTGTAGATCGTGCCGTGTTTCATCATGTGCCGGCAGAGGTCACTGGTGTTCATCGTGTCCTGATGTACCAGGCGTCCGTAGGTCTTGCCATAGGCGGTACTCTTGTCGTTGTTGTTCTTGTACTTTTTGATAGTCAGTCTTGCCATAATTTGTGTTGTTTTAAGTGTTAATAAATAAAGTTTAGTCTTTGTGTCGGTCTTCATCCACCCAAGTTAGATCCTTCAAGTCTGCGCACTACTTGTTGTTTCGCTGCTTGTTGTTTCATTACCTTTCACATTGCAAGGGAAGTGCAAGGCGAATGCAGAGCCGAGCTCGCTCGAGCTATGCTGAGCCGCAGCCTTCACTCGCAGTGTATTCCCTTATACACTGCAAAGTTACAACGATTATCCCCAACCACCAAAAAAGAGGGGTCCAAAGTCGGTAAAAATACGTTAACAAAACCCCAATATTCTGTTAAAAAACATTGAACGCCGTAAACACTGTGAGTGATCAGTACAAACGCTCCCAGAGAGCATGGTATTCACTCCTCACGAGCAGAGTGTGCAAAAATAACAAATAACAAATAACAAATAACATTTAGTAGGTTCATTAGTGGGTGAAATATATGCTTATAATAATATATAATATATATATTATATATTATTATAATATTATATATATTATAATTTGTAATCTCTTCTCTTCGAAAAGACGTTCAAAAACGACCTTATTGTTATTTGTTATTTGTTATTTGTTATTTTCTGAACACAGAAATGTCTTTTCCTGATTTCGGTTGACAGTTTTTTGCTTATTTCCTGATGTGGTTGACAGTCGATTTCCTGAACGAGTTGACAGTCTTCCTGATATCGTTGACACCGTTCCTGGTTTCGTTGACATTTCC